>Ga0172378_10004147_pt1 | contig 13596 bp, 10 predicted proteins | sample GrowelOW332metaG_FD_119755 | JGI IMG/M metagenome (GOLD analysis project Ga0172378, IMG submission 119755) | Groundwater microbial communities from an aquifer near a municipal landfill in Southern Ontario, Canada - Pumphouse #3_1 metaG | ecosystem: Environmental > Aquatic > Deep subsurface >... | reverse complement strand
TTCCTACTCCTTTCGCACACGCATCTATGAAGGATCAGAGTCACTAAGCGCTAAAGCGCCAAGAGACTCTGTTTCTTGCTCGGTTCTTGACAATTGACGATTTTGACGCTTCGCGTCATCGCCTGCATTTCGGTCATACTTAAGCAAGCTTAAGTGCGACTCTCAATTTGAGCGATTTCATCGTCCGCTGCTGCATCTCGGCAATAAAGACAAGCAAGCTTGCCTTTGCTGCACTCGATTTGCAAGCTGTTCACTTCATCAAAGCAATTTTTAGAGGTACCCTTGTATAATTAACACAAATTAAACTTTCATCGCACCGCGTTCGAGCTTGATCGTGAACGTAGTAATGTCGGCGACTTCCTTCGGTCCCCAGTATTGGATAGGGCCCGGATAGGTGTAGCTTTCTGTCTTCGCCCAATCTGCTCGGCGGGCTGCGAAGTACTTGAACGGCTTGCCGTCGAGTTCCACGAGAGCCTTTTTGATCACCGGCTTGTCTGCACCGGCGCGGCGTTCGATGTTCATCATCATCGTGATGGGGAGGCCACCGGCAGTCCACTTTTCCACGCCCTTGGTGAGGTTGCGGACGGAACTCATATAGCCGTTCATCTTGTTGAGAGCGAGCACGGAAGCGGTATAGCCGAGAGCGTAGCAGTAGTCAGCGTCGAAGTTCGACGGAGCAGCGCAGCGCCCTTCGTAACCGAAGAAGTGGTTGAGAGCGGAGAACTTGCCCTTGAAATCCGGACGGTTCTTGAGGTCCTTCTTCACCATCTCAATAATGAGCTTTTCCGTTTCGATAAGGGAAACTTGCACGTTGCCATGGCTATCGCGGCCGAGCATTAGCTGAGCCTGGATTCCCTGCGGGAGAATCTTCAAAACAGCAGCGGAATCAGCGCTAATCCAGCCGCAGATTTTTTCGACCTTAGCCGCCGTATCGAGGCCTTCCACTTCCTTCTCGTGATGCGCAAGAGCTTCCGAAAGTTCGGAAATCAGCACGCCCACATCCGGAATGAACTCGAGAAGGCCTTCCGGGATGAGCGCCACGCCGAAGTTCTTGCCCTGAGATGCGCGGAGAGCGACAACGTCAGCGACCTGCCTAATCACTTGAGCGAGCTTCATCTTCTTTTCCCTCACTTCTTCGGAAATGAGGCAGACGTTCGGGTGCGTCTGGAGAGCCGCTTCAAGAGCGATATGAGAAGCGGAGCGTCCCATCAGCTTGATGAAGTGCCAATATTTTTGAGCGGAGTTCGCATCGCGCATAATGTTGCCGATGAGTTCGGAATAGGTCTTCACGGCAGTATCGAAACCGAAGGAAGTCTCGATGAATTCGTTCTTGAGATCTCCATCGATCGTCTTCGGGCAGCCGCAGACGACTGTAGAAACGCCCTTCTCCTGGAAGTATTCGCCGAGAACCGCCGCGTTCGTGTTGGAATCGTCGCCGCCGATAATAACGATAGCATCGAGCTTTAATTTGTTAGAAACAGCAATGCATTTCTGGAATTGTTCTTCGGTTTCAAGCTTGGTACGACCGGATTGGATTATATCGAATCCGCCGGCATTGCGGTAAGCGTCCATCTTCTTAGCATCAATTGTAATGTATTTGCCGTTTTCGAGGCCGGACGGACCGCCGAGGAAACCATACAGGACGGAGCTCTTGGAAACGCTCTTGATGCCGTCGAAAATGCCTGCGATAACGTTATGTCCGCCCGGAGCCTGACCGCCCGAAAGCACCACGCCCACGCGCAAAGCCTTTGCTTTGACCTTGCTCTTGCCCGCGCCGAAAGAGACGACAGGAACGCCGTATGTATTTGGGAAAAGAGCTTTGATCTTCGCTTGATCGCTCACGGACTCTGTGGCCTTGCCTTTGGCAATCTTTACATTGAGGGCGCCCTTCTTGAGGGCAACGGGAAGCTTGGGCTTGTAGGACTGGCGCGCCTTGGAAAGCGCAGAGAGATTTTCGGACATAAGTACCTCTTTAGAGATTAAAAATACGCGCAAAAAATAGCAAATTTTTAATGAAAGTCCCTCTAAAGATTGCCTAGGGAAAGGGGAAAAGAGCGTTGTTTGTCGATGGAAGAAATGAGACCCCGCGGATCAAAGATAGGATTGCATTTGCAACACGAAGGTGATTACTTTGCCGGAAAATTCCGCTTTGATTTTGGTAGGGGGGCGCCCCCTCGGCTTCAATACGCTTGATCGTCGCGTCATTTTCCGGCTTCCTCCGGTCGCCGGGCCGCGCCGGCGTATTTCCGCCTACCCCCATTCACAATGAAAAACTTGTAACAAACAAATTAACAGAAACCTTGCTAACGCTGCTCCGCTGGATTCCGGCTTGACTCGCAGATAAAATTTCGTTCCCTATCAAGGGCCGATAAAATAGCACCGCTGAAAGGATTAAAACAAATCGGAGTTTGGAATTTCGTCTGCAATCGTCGTCGACGGCCCATGCCCGGGGAGTACGATAGTCTCTTTCGGAAGCGTCAAAAGTTTTTCATGAATGGATTTGAGGAGCGTCCGCTCACTACCGCCTGGCAAGTCCGTGCGCCCGATCCCTCCGCAAAAAAGGGAATCGCCTGCAAAAACGGTGCTTTCATTCTTTTCATAAAAAGCAAGTCCGCCCGGCGTGTGTCCCGGCACTTCCAGCACGCGGAAACTCAAACTGCCAATGTCAATAGAATCGCCCTCTTTTAGGAACGTTTTGATCTCGGGAATGCGACCGCGCCAAGGAAGTCCGAACATTACCGCTTGGTCGTTCGCCTTTTCTTGTAAGAATTCGTCGGCCTTGCTTGCCGAAGCGGAAACTCCGAAGGTTTCTTCAATGAAGCGATTGCCGATCGAATGATCCAAGTGCAAGTGGGTATTCAAAAGGCGGCGCAGCTTCAGATGATTTTCTTCGATGAATTCTTTTGCAGGTATAAATTCCCGTTCATCGTAAAAACCGGGATCGATAATCAGCGCTTCGCCGCTCTCATCGTAAACAATGTAAGTGTGTTCTTCAAAAGGATTGCAGACAAAGACTTTGATTTTCATAATAATAAAGATAATCCATTAGTGTCCAAAATAAATCGGTCAATTCCTTTGGAATGTTAAGATTGATTCAATTTTGGATTCCGAGAGGGAATCTCTGCTGGATTATGGAAAATGGCGGTTTCGATCTGATTTCGAAAGCTTGCAACTAATCAAGTTCTTGTTCTGGGCGGTAGTGAAGATAATCGCTTTCTTGCCGCGAGTCGCGAGCGCTGGGTAGAGCTTCTTATTTTGTAGAGAAACTGAAAATTTTCCAGTCTGCGGGTATGTATCATGCATAAATTAAATAAAGAAATTTTTAACGACAGAAAAAATAGCCGTTGCATAAAATAAACAGCTCATAGCGAGTGCCGGGAGAAAAATTTTCTTTTGCCCGGAGCCCGGGCTTTGCAGATATTTTCTATCTTACGGTTTCATTAAAAATAGGAACAGAACTATGAAATCTTTTTCGCCTTGGAAAAAGAAAGCGGTGGCGTTTATTTCGTGTCAGGGAATATCGCAGTTCGGGACTTCCGTCACGTCCTTTTCCCTTTTCTGGTATCTGACTCTCAGAACCCATTCGGGAACGCTTATCGCGCTTCTCACCGTCTGTTCATTCATTCCGCAGATGCTCATCTCCTTCGCCTCGGGCGTATGGGCGGATCGCCATGCAAAGAAAAAACTCATCATCGCGGCGGACGGATCCATCGCGTTTGTGACCTTGCTGTTTATTTTCGCCATTCCGGAAGTCCGTTCCGATTCGGTGCTCTTTGCTCTTTTGTTCATCGTCGCTAGCCTCCGTTCTCTCGGAACCGGAATTCAGACGCCGGCGGTGAACGCCGTCATTCCGGATATCGTGCCGGAAAAACACCTGATGCGCTTCAACGGATTCAACGCGATGGTGCAGTCGGCAGTGCAGTTCGCGGCTCCCGCAGCCGCAGGCGCCCTGCTTTCTTTTAGCGGGCTTCGCACGGCGCTCCTGATAGATGTAGTGACAGCTGTCATCGGTATAGGAGTCCTCTCCTTCATCAAGCTTCCGGGCAAACGAAAAATTCCTGAAGGCGATCCGCGTACTTCCGTTTCAAAGGCTTTACGGGAAGGGCTCCGCTACGCCGGGAAGAACGCGTTCATCGGGCTGCTTCTCCTTTCTTACGGTGTGTTCATCTTTCTTTCGTGCCCAGTCGGCTATCAGTCTGCGCTTTATACCAGCCGCACGTTCGGTAGCACGTACTGGTATCTGACTGCGGTCGAGATCGTCGGCTTTGCCGGAATGTCCCTCGGCGGCCTTATCATCGGCGCGTGGGGCGGTTTCAAGAAGCGCATGATGACTCTCCTTTCGGGACTTGCCGCGTTCGGTCTGCTTTCCGTCGGGATGGGACTTGCGGGTGATTTTGTCGTTTATTTGGTGCAGATGCTTGTACTCGGAATCGCTCTCACGATGATTCAGACAGCAGTGACTACGCTTATTCAGGAACGGGTAGATACCTCCATGCAGGGGCGTGTCTTCGGCTTTGAAAATATCATATATTGCGGAAGTCTTTCTCTCGGTATGGTTGTTTTCGGCCCTCTGGCAGATGCATTTCCGATGCGGGCGATCATGATCGGTACGGGTGTCGCTTTTCTCTTGCTCGCCCTTTTCATCCGTTTGAACAAAAATATGAGGTAGACAGTGAATTCATATAAAATAATAGACGAATCGACGTGGAACAGAAATTTTCACGCAAAAATATTCAGAAATTCCGTTGAACCTGCATTCTGCGTCACTTTTGAATTGGAAATTACGGATTTCTTGGAATTTGTCCGAGCTCAAAAACTCTCGTTTACGATGTCGTTAATCTATGCAGCAGCAAGTGCGGCGAATTCAATAGAAAATTTTCGCTACCGGTTCTTGGAGGGCAAGATTGTCCTGTTCGATAAAGTGGATACGTCGTTTACTTATTTGGACAAAGAAACGGAACTTTTTAAATTTGTTCTGGTTCCTTTTGAAGGAACACTTCAAGAATATGCAAAACGCGCTTCGGAAACGGCAATAAACCAGAAGGCTTATTTTACGGGGCCTCTAGGGAATGATGTATTCGTGTTTTCTTCTTTCCCGTGGATTTCTTATACGCATATATCGCATACGAATTCTGGAGCGAAGGATAACGCAACTCCGCTCTTTGATTTTGGAAAATATTTTGAACGCGATGGAAAAACGTTCATCCCGTTTTCTGTACAGGCTCATCACTCATTTGTCGACGGGCTTCACGTAGGCCGTTTTGCAGAAGCCCTGCAAAAAATGGCCCGCGAACTTGCGCGGTAAATTCTATAGAAAAGGACGGCTTATTGAATTGGAAAAAGTTTGTTCAATAAGATACGAAAATTCAATGTTTGCTTTGAATGGCGTGAGTGATCTTTTTAAGAGAAGGATCTGATTGTCAAGTATCATTCGGAAAATGCAGGCTTCTCTAGCTGGATGAGCCGCTTCGATAGTTTTGTCGGCATTGATTTGTCTGTGGGACTTTCAAGAATTATAAAGATCCTACCGAATTGAAAGCAAAATTGGAATCTGACAGAAGTCGGTTCCCTCTAGGGAACATCAGGCCGGCATTCAGATCGGCACTGCAGCGGTGAGGATGGAACAACGTGATACCGGAACAAATTGCGGGTAACGCATCGCGATATGGATCGCGTCCACTATCATACTCAAGCAAGTTTGAGTGCCCTTTTTTGATTTGACGATTTTGACCACTTTGTGCTTGTGCCCTTGTTTGTGTAGCGTTCCTGCCTTTGCTTGGTCTCACTTGATTTTATGTCTGCAAAATGTTTTTTAGAGGACAAATGGGGTAAGCTTTTTACACCGCTACAATCCGCTATTAGCGTTTGCTCGAAATTTTGGATTCTATGCAACAAAATTCTCATTGAAAACTTGAAACTCTCCTGTTTTTTTGTTACTTTATGCAAAAGTAATTTACCGCAATGGCGGGAGCGATTTCTTCTGTTGCGTTTTTTAGTTGGGGTTTTTATGTCACTTTTCCGCATATCCAATCAAATGTTGGCGCTGATTGGGATTCTTTTCAGTGCTAGCACATTTTCTGCTTGCTCTAGCGATTCAGATAATAGTATAAATGCTTCGGATGTGGGTGTAAAAACGGAAGAGGACTTGCCTATATGCAGGCCGAATCTTGAAGGAGAAAAAATCTATGTCCAGGAGGCGACCGGCTATTTCATTTGTGATGAATACGGCTTTTGGGATGCGGTATCTTCACTCCCGGTCTGTAATGCTCAAACCTTTCATACGGTAGCCCGCGAACGGAATAAGGCTTCATTTCATTACAACGATGTCTATGCATGTGATTCGAGTTCATCTTACAAGGATAGTTTGGCATGGCGCAGGGCGACTGAACAGGAAATAGCAGGCGGTGCAGTCTGTGATAGTTCTCACTACGGCTTATATGCGGCAGATTCGAGCCTTTACTATTCTTATATGTGCGATCTTTCAGAGGATTCCTCCAAGGCTCTTTATGAATGGCGTTACGCAACTACTGCCGAAAAATTTACGCACAAAATATGCGATAAGTCAAGTGAACTATCCATTTTTGTTTCTTACGATACTAGCGATGGTTCTAGGGTTGCTTATATTTGTGAAAGCGGGAAATGGAATACGGCAAGTAATGGCGAAATTGCAGCTATGAAAGTATGTACAGATAAAATAAATGGAGAATTCGTCTATGATACCGCAGGAAGGAAAAATAGCGTTTATGTTTGTGATTCTTTGTTCTGGCAAATTGCAAGCGCTGCAGAAATAAAGTCTGGATCCTTGTGCTTGGAATCCCTACAAGGAACTTTTGTTTCGGCAAAAAATACGGATTATGTTTGCGATAGTCTTGATTGGCGGATAGCGAATGCCGGCGAGTCCCTTTCCAAGTCGCTTTGCACGGCAAAAGAACAGGGCGAGTTTGTGAAAGCAGAGAATAACATAGATGAGTATGTCTGCGATGAGAACAAATGGAGAGAGGCAACTACAGGTGAAAAAATAATGGGCGAGCTTTGTACCGAGGCAGAGCAGGGTGCATATAAAAAAGCTGGAAAATATGCCTTTATCTGTGATTCCAATAACTGGAGGAATGCGTCGAATTATGAAATAGCAGGCGGCGGTTTATGTACTGCAGAGAACTATGGCGCTATTGCCTTTGGTGGAATGTCCTATAGTGGCAAGGATTCCCTATTTTATGTCTGTGATTCGTCGAATTGGCGGGACGCGAGCAAAGAGGAAGTCGGGACGAAATCTTTGTGTACGGCAAAGTTGGAAGGGCAGTATGTCATTAAAGATTCTTCTGCGAATGGAACCGTTTATATCTGCGAAAGTGGTTCGTGGCGTACCACGAATATGGGGGAAATAAAAACAGGCGCTATCTGTAGTTCGGCAAATATTGGAGAAGAGGTTAACTGGTATCATTGTTTTGTGAATGGCTGGTATTTGATGACTGAGGAAACTTATGGCGTTTGCACTTTGAAAATAGACGACTCTGTTGCGGTACAGACAAATCCGAATGCCGCAGGGTATGGCGATACTGTTGTTTGCGATAGCACGGCTTGGCGGAACTTGGCAGCTCTTGAAAAATCGCTCGGCCAGGTTTGCACTTATAGCAAGCGGGGCGAAATTTATGATTATTACTCCTGTACGGATTCTGGTTGGGTCAAGGATACGACACCCTCCATTGGAAGTTGCTATTTCAGTATGCAGGGGAGTGTTGCCTCCGAGCAGAATCCAAACCGGAAAGATCACGGCACAAAATATGTCTGCGATTCCTTGAGGTGGCAGCTTGCAACAAAATATGCGTTTAACGGAGACATTCCTTGCACAGGATATACGGCAGGTACGGTCTATAATTCCAAGGTATGCAAATTAGGTTCTTGGGTTGCGGCAAGCGCTTCAGAAATCAGCATGGGGAAAGCTTGTACCAGTGAAAATGACGGACAGCTTTATAACGATAGCTATGTCTGTATCGGCGGCAATTGGCAGACCGCCACAGAAGCCGACATAACGTATGGCGGGCGTTGTTATGTAAATACGGACAGCACTTATTTTTCTTCGGGGTATATGTGCCTTCATGACACTTGGAGAGAAGCCAGTGCGGCGACAAAAATGGCTGGCGTCGCTTGTAATAAAGATTACTATGGCGTGTTACTTAAAGACATAAATCATGTTTTAAGCGATAGCGGTGTGGCGTATGCTTATTGTGGAGGATCCTATTTAAATAATTGGAGTGTTGCCGATTCTCTTACCACTTTACTAGGCGAGCCCTGTTATCATCCGGCTTCGGAACCGAGAACGACCTATTACGCGGAAAAGGATGGGGTCACTTATGTGTGTTCTGAGAATGCTGTTCAGTGGTTTGTCAAAAAATAAGTGAGTAGGAAAATTTTATGAACAACTTTAAAAAAATATCAACGCTTCCCGGTTTGTTTGCATTGATTTCTTTGTCTGTCATTTCCAACCTTGCCTGTTCTGACAATGGCTCGGGAGATAGTGTGCCGACTGTCGCCTCCTCTGAAAATTTGGGCCTCTGCACGGCGGAGAATGAAGGGGACACAGTGTTTGTCGCTGTGGAGGACGGCAAGTTTGCTTGTAGTAGCGGTGCGTGGGTGGCTGTTTCTAGTCTCGGAGAATGTACTTCCGAAAATGAAAATAGCGTGGTACAAGAAGAGAATAAGTCCGATTATTTTTATGGCGTTTACTTCTCTTGTAAATCGCAGGAATGGCGCAAGGCCTCGACTCCAGAAATTATCAGCGGGAAAGCCTGTAATGCTTCTATTGAAGGGCAATTTGTCGCAGATACTGTTTATCCGTCTTCTTCGAGTAGATATTCTTACAGCTCTTCCAGCTCCGCCGCTTCGGATACTGTAGTTCTATTTGATGTGGATCGCTGGGTGTGTGATGGCAATGTGTGGCGAAATCCCACGACTGTAGAAAACCGGAGTAATACTTTTTGCGGCGAGAGTACCGAAGGGCAGTTTTGGATTGACAGCACCTACTTGGGAGAGATTAAAACATATGTCTGCGATGATTATAAGTGGAGGCTTGTGACAGAAGAAGAACTGGTTACACGTACCCTTTGCACAGAATCCCTGCTTGGCAAAGTGGTAGATGATTATATCTGTTCTTTGTCCGATTGGCGTGTTGCGACTGTTTTCGAAATTGTAACAGGAAAATTATGCACGGAGGACAATGCCGGGGAATCCATTAATGCTCTTTACCCGGCAGGCTCGGAAATTCCAACGGATTCAGGAGCAATTGAGATTGATCCATCCTCGGAACGTTTGTTGACCGTTTGTGATGGCAATTGGCGTCTTGCAACTGATTTTGAAAAAGAAGTTGGCGTTACTTGCAAAGAGGAAGGGGCTAAAAAAATAGATACAGCACAAAAAAAGATTATTTCGAGTTCCAATGCCTATTACGTTGCCTATATCTGTAAAAAATCCTTCTGGCGCGAACTCCCGGAAGGAGAATATGGCTACGGCGCGCCTTGTACTCCGGAATTAGAAGGTGTTACTTATACAGATTCTTCTGCCGTGCGAGCTGCCGGAAAAATGGAATATGTATGCAGCAATAGCAAGTGGCAGAAATGATCTACTAACATCGTCACTGATATTACGACATACTTTGTTTTGAACCAACTCGTTCTACGTCATGCCCGCGAAGGCGGGCATCCAACCAAGCCCATACCTATAAGGACCGTCCTATGGTTCCCCGCCTTCGCGAGGGTGACAAGGTGTGGAGCAAAGCTTCGAATTGTCGCATAAGTAATGACGAAGTTAGTAATTTCGATAAGCAGGAATTTGCGTTTGCTGCCGACAGATATTCAAAAGAATTTTAGTGTTGCCCTTCTTATTTCCTTAAAAGTTCCGTTTGATCCTGCAAAGAAATGCTATTTTGGAATAATGGATAATATTTTAAAGATAAGATAAACCTCTTTGTCTCACAAGGATTTATATCATGCGCGTTTTAGTCATAAACGGCAGCCCTCGCAAAAAGGGCAATGTTGCAACTATGCTACACTCCGTAGCAGACAACATAAAAGATGCCGACGTGCATTGGCTTGATGTGAACGACCTACAAGTGCATCCGTGCATTGGGTGCATGAAATGTCGTGCTACAGGTGTCTGCGTATTGCCCGAAGATGATGGCCATCGCATAGCGGAGGAAATTGCGCAGTGCGATGCGCTGATTATGGGAACTCCTGTATATTGGGGTAATATGAGCGGGCAGATGAAGCTCGTTTTTGATCGTATTGTACCTGCAATGATGGAAGATCCGATGAATGGATTTCCAAAACCCTTGCATAAGGGCAAAAAAGCTGTCATTGTAACCGCTTGCACTACCATTTGGCCGTTCAGTTGGCTATGCCGCGAAACGACAAATACACTCCACGCGATGAAGGAAATCTTAAATTATTCAGGATTCAAAGTTATCGGGGCCCTTGTGTTGCCGGGTACTCGTAAAAGGAAGGATTTCCCGAAGAAATTGATGGATAAAGGCAAAAAATTAGCTAAGGCAATAAGATAGAAAGCGGGTTAGAAATATGGGAATCTCTGAAGTTGCTTTGGTGAATGAATGGCATGCAGACTGAGTGCAGGAAAGACAAGTTTATTTGCCTTTATTGCCGAGATGCGACTGCGGACGGTGAAGTCTCGTCCAATTGTCAAGAACTGGGGGATGGCGGGAACGGAATCATAAAAAAGAATAATTTGAGGTGTTACATGGATAAGTTTGAGCAGACAAAAGAATTTTATCATCTATTGGAAGAAGGTGCTGAGGCTCTTGGTGCGGAAGATCGCGGGACGCTGTACCGTCCATGTGCTATAAACTGCGTCAAGAAATATGTGCTGAAAGAGATGCAGCGGCAATTTGATGAATGTGGCGGCGATTACGATTTGCAATGCACTAAGTACGGAAGGTCGGAGTATTTCTTTGCGGACATCATTGAACCGGGACATGTTTATGAAATAGGCTATCCGTGCTGTTTTTGCCCGATGGTGGAGTCAGGACTTGCGAAATCTACAGCTCATTGCGAGTGTTCCCGGCAGAGCATTTTGTTTGTCCTGCATACATTGATGCCGAAAAGAGAGATTCAAGTTACAATACTCCATACCGTTCTTGGCAAAGCGAACGAGTGCCGTTTCCGTGTGCAAATAAAATAAGGGAAGGAATTGTGAATTACAGAATTATAGACAAAAATAAATATTACAGAAGTGGCGTGTTTCGTCATTTTTCGGAAGATTGCAAGTGCTCTGTTTCCATGACTTCGCGGATTGATGTGACTGCTTTTCAGGCATTTTCCAAGCGGACAAATACCAAGTTCTACATCAACTTCTTGTATGTACTCGCCAAAGTCATGAATTCGCGCGATGATTATAAGATGGGCTATTTATGGCATACAAATGAACTTATCTGTTTTGATAAAGTAAATCCTACGCAGTATATTTTTCACGACGATACGGAAACATGCTCGCCGGTTTATACTGAATTCTTCGAAGATTATCGCCAATTTTACGAGGCTTGCGTCAAAGATATCGAACGCGCCAAGCAGACCCGCGAATATACCTTGGATATGGCGAATCATCCGAATTGGTTTGATGCTTCTTACATTTCGTGGTGCTCCTACGATTCATTGAACGTGGAACTCCCCGACGGGCATCTCTATTTCCAGCCGGTCATCAATTGGGGCAAATATCGCAAGGAATTTGACAAGTTAATGATGCCCGTTTCCGTGCGGATGAACCACGCTGTTGCCGATGGCTACTTGATTGCCAAAGTTTTTTCTCTTTTGGAAAAGGAGATGGAAAGCCTGGTCAAAAAGGGCTGCTGAAGATTCTGTCCGCGTTAGAACGGCTTTGTTCAGGATTCGTGAGACTAGGCGTACCGCATTTTTCCTGTCATGCTCAATTTTTTAGACAGCGTATGGAAAAACCGAGATCTTTATGGAAGCTGAGCGTGTTCACGCCCGCGAAGCCGTAACTCATGCTCCAACCATACGCGAAGAGTGCTTCGGGCGCTGTACTTGTCCACCAGTAGCCATAGTATCCCAGGAAGCAAAAGACAGGCCTCCGTAATTGCCTCCCGGAAGGGCGGAAAATCCATAGGCATCCGTACCGCTGTTTTCTACCGACAGGTCGCTATTTGCTTGGAGCTGCATTCCCGCCGTATGAGAATCCATATAACTTTCTAGCGTTGTCCATTCGTCAAGGGACGGCAAAACCCGTATGGCAGACTCCTTGCACGTTGCTGGGGGAGGTGCTGCCCGCCTTGGCATCGCTCACAGTTCAAATTTTCTGCCATCCAGGTCTGCGTGCCGATCACCACCGTGCGGTATTTTTTGCTGTCGCGGCTGTCGACCAGTTTTCCATAGCTGATTGCGGTGTTCCAATAGGGGTCGGACGAACTGGAACTGGAGATGTCTGTACTGGATGAACTTGCGATATGGGCGGAGCTAGAAATATCTGCGCTAGATGAGCTTACCGTGGCGGAGCTCGAGGAAGAGGAGTTCCTTGTGCTGGACGAGCTCGCAATAATGTAGGCGCTGGAACTGGAGATACCTATGCTTGAGGAGCTTGCAATATGAGCGGAGCTAGAAATACCTACGCTAGATGAGCTCGAGATGTGGATGGAACTGGATAGGCCCGTGCTTGATGAGAGTGTGCCTTCTGCACTGCTTGAAACCAGAATCCGGGATGATGAGGAATCCTGTTCGCTTGGGTTGTCCCTGTCGATGAAGCATCGCAGGCGAGAAGAAATAAAACGATTGCAGAACTTAAGAATATGTGTTTTGGCGATATAATAAACTCTTCTGTTGTGGCTGAGGTTTAGGAATGAAATTTAATGACAAGTGAAAACATCTTGTAGATATGAGGATGAATGAATGTTGAAATAGAGGCCCTTGGAATGCGGCAGAAATAGGAAGTAAATCGGTTGGGCTAAAAGGAATAGAAAAAATCACTACTGTCCAAAACAACAGGCTTTCGTAACATAAACGGCTAAATCAGATTAAATTCGCAATATTTTAAATCAAATTCAAAACAACCCACTCCCGGTGTTATGCTGTCCTAAATAATTTTGGATTATTCAGTTCTTCAAAACATCCCAAAACAAGGCAATAACTCTCGATTTCCATAATACATAGGTTATAGGTGCTGAAACAGAATTGTTTTGATGGCGATAAACTTAAATGTATTAGCCTTTTCCAGGATGGTGGGAATTGCGAAGAGACAGATGCTGTCCTAAACAGAGTCTGATCCAAAAATTCTTACTTTGCTTGAAAATAAGCCATCTTACCGTTGATATTTCAAAATTTTATTTGAGTGGCGGATCAAATAAAAAATTTAAGTTAGGCGCAAAAACTTGTGCCTACTCGGTGAATAATACTTTCTTTCCAGAATCTCAAAGCCTTTTTTATGAGAATTCTTTTCTGGCTTGTAGATAGACTCTTTCCTCGCGAAAATATTTCTTGTGAAAGTGTTGCAAAACAGTTAAAAATAAGATAATATTATAGAAATTGTTGGGGAGAACAGATTAAAAATTTTGAAAGGAGAAGAGATCATGGACGCGTATAT
>Ga0172378_10004144_pt1 | contig 13604 bp, 7 predicted proteins | sample GrowelOW332metaG_FD_119755 | JGI IMG/M metagenome (GOLD analysis project Ga0172378, IMG submission 119755) | Groundwater microbial communities from an aquifer near a municipal landfill in Southern Ontario, Canada - Pumphouse #3_1 metaG | ecosystem: Environmental > Aquatic > Deep subsurface >... | reverse complement strand
TAACCTCATTGATATATAAAGCTTTTGGAAAGAACTTCGGAGATAAACGAAACTTTTTCGGGTGTGAATTTGCACAGTTTCTAAAATTGACTTCAGAGGTACGTTACAATTTAAAAATCTCGTCGTCGGAAAATGCCGTCTTTCGTTTCCTAGCCGGAGTAATTCAGTCGTATGGTAATTCTACAGTAGCTCCATATAGCGAACAATTTTATATTGGTGGTGCGAACTCGTTGCGTGCATTCACTATACGTACTGTAGGTCCAGGCTCTTACTCACCTGCTACAGACAATGAATATGCGTATTTAGATCAGACTGGTGAATTAAAAATGGAGGCTAATGTTGAATACCGTAGACATCTGTTTGGCTCTTTAAATGGCGCGTTGTTTCTAGATGCAGGAAATATTTGGTTATTGCGAGAAGATCAAGATCGTCCCAGAGGAACCTTTTCATTCTCTCGCTTAGGCAACGACATAGCACTTGGTACAGGAGTTGGTTTACGCTATGATCTCGACTTTTTAATACTTCGTTTAGACTGTGGATACGCCTTACATGCTCCTTATGAAACAGGAAACTCAGGTTATTTTAATGTACCAAAGTTTAAAGATGCCATTGCACTTCACCTTGCTATAGGCTATCCTTTCTAAAGAAAACAAGCGTTTTAGCACTTTTTTAGAACTGTTTTTTGGTTGTTTCAGATAAATTTGTTAATTTCGCAGCATATATATCTATAAACTAAACAAAAGCAAGTAAATGAAGAAGATTATTTTTATGGCTGCAATGCTAGGCCTTATAACAATGGCCTCTTGCAATGGAAGTGGTAATAAAGATGCGAATGCCAAGGACTCTGTAGTAGTTGCTGAGGTTCCATCTGTAATTTACGAAGGTCCTAAACCTGCAGTAGATGGTACAATGAAAGTTGAGATCACACTCAAAATAGCAGAAGGTGCTTCTGAGGGTGAATATCAGTATAAAGAAACTTATACTCCGAATACCGGTCAGGCTTATCCTCCTCAAGGTCATCACGGTAAAGCTACTATCTCTAAAGGCGAATTAAAAGGCAAGGGCAATGAGAATGCCGAAGTTTTGAAGTTAGCTAAAGAAAATAGTGATAAAGTGCTTTATTATCTTCTATCAGATGATGGTAGCAAGATTACTGAGCTAACTGTTGATGCTTCTGGAAATCCTGTCAGAGCAGCTAAACCTGACATCTTCAATAAAAAATAAACACTCCGTTTATAACTAAAACAAGAAGAACGAGGATGCACTAGCATTCTCGTTCTTTACATAATTACCTAGATAAATTCATCGTATGCATCAATTACAAGAGATTAATGACCGTTGGAAGGGAACTCTAATAGAGACTCTCGGCATTCGTTTGACGAAAAGCTCCATCGTAAAGGACGAAAAGCTCGAAATAACTCCCGATACCCCGACTTCTTTCGAAGCGGAGATGCTTGTCGCTCCTGCGGTTTCACAACCTTTTGGCATTCTTCATGGAGGAGCTTCATTGGCATTGGCTGAAACCATAGCCGGATATGCTTCGATGATTCTTTGCGAACCCAACGAAGTGCCTTGTGGCATTCAGGTCAGTGCTAACCACGTACATTCAGCTAAAATTGGAGATACGGTAAAAGCTTTGGCTACCTTGGTGCACAAAGGGCGTTCTACGCATGTGTGGAATGTGGAAGTAACGAGTGTTGAAACAGGAAGAACGATTTCTTCCGTTCGAGTAACGAATTACATAAAAGAAGGTTGATGTCTACTCTCCCCGCCTTTGTGCTTTACCAATTGCCTTCGGAGACTGCTCCCACTCTTTTGATGCAGCAGGACCGAGGGGTAGAAGTATGGACTAACTATGCCCAATTAAATGCACGAGAAGGCTTCGTTATCTCCCCTTTCGAGATACAGCAGGAACAACCTATCTTGTTGATTCGACCGGAAGTTGTAAAGGTAGGCTGGAAAGCTATTTTTGAGGAATGGCCTGAGCTTGTAGCTCAAACAAGAGCTTTACTTGCACAAGCTCCGGTAACTTCTACTACCATCGATCCGGAGGGTTATGCACAAGCCTTTCATCGTTTTCACGAAGCATTGCTTTGTGGCGACTTCCAAAAGTTGGTGCTTTCGCGCCGAAGTGCTACTCTTCTTCCGGCAGACTTCTCGCCTATCGAAGCTTTTAAAGAGGCTTGTAATCGCTATTCACAGCAGATGGTGTATCTTTGTTATACACCACAAACTGGTTTATGGATGGGAAGCACTCCCGAAATATTATTAGCTTCGGAGGGGCAACAACCAGAGTCAACGCATTCTACTGAACAATCAGTAGAATGGTGTTCCGTAGCTTTGGCCGGCTCTGTAGTAGCTACCGATAATGTTGTAGAATGGAATCAGAAGAATCGCAACGAACAGCAGTATGTAGCCGACTATCTACGCACTCGCCTGTCTTCTCTGGCAGAAATTAAGAAAGAAGTAGGCCCTTTTACGGTACAAGCCGGGAAGCTAGCTCATCTGAAAACCGAGTTCTTCTTTACGCTCCCCAGCACGAATGCATTGGGCGATTTATTAGCTTGGTTGCATCCTACCCCCGCCGTTTGTGGACTTCCTAAAGAAAGTTCTCACGAATTTATCCTTCATCAAGAAGGGTATAATCGACGCTATTATGCCGGTTGTATAGGCTTTCTCTCTCCCACTCGCAGCATGCAGCTGTATGTAAACTTGCGTTGCATGAACCTTCAAGGACACTATGCGTATCTGTATGCCGGAGGCGGACTGCTTGCGGAATCAACCTTGCAAAGTGAATGGCTCGAAACGGCTGCCAAGATGGAAACGATGCAAGATCTTATTTCATCTCCCTCTTAAGAACTTCCTTGTATGCCATTAATTGTTTATAAAGCCTCTGCAGGTTCAGGAAAGACGTTTACCTTAGTCGTGGAATACATCAAACTGCTGATTCGTAATCCGTTCGATTACAAGCACATCCTTGCGGTTACATTTACAAATAAGGCAACCGCTGAAATGAAAGAGCGTATTCTTACGCAGCTCAACGGCATAGCATTGGGCGATGCTGCTTCGCAAGCTTATCTTGATAAAATCGCTTCGGAACTTGATCTATCACCTGAGGAAGTGCAAAAGCAGGCGAAATTGGCACTTACTAATTTGATTCACGACTATACTCATTTTCGTGTAGAAACGATCGATTCGTTTTTCTTGTCGGTGATGCGAAACCTAGCTCGTGAACTGGGATTGACGCCTAACCTAGATGTAGAACTCGACCAGACGACTGTTGTTGTCGAGGCAGTAGAAGGATTATTGAAGTCGCTGCAACCTGAAACTAACGAGTTGCAATGGGTGATGGAGTACATAAATGAGCATCTGGAAGAGAGTAAGAGTAAAAGCATCGACCGCGAGTTGAACGATTTCGGAAAACACCTATTCAATGAAGCGGTGATGACGAAAGGACGTGAACTGGAAAAGGCTTTGCAGAATATGACCGTGATTCGCTCTTTACGCCAGGAACTAGATAAACAGTATCAAGCCCACAAAAAACAGTTGCAAGCTTACGGTGAGGCTTTCTTTGAACGCATTGCACAAGCCGGATTTTCGGCTAGTGAGGTCAAGATAGCCAACTACTTTCAACGTTTAAAGGACTTTAAGGATGTTTTCGATGAAAAGAAATTACTTGGCGTAACCGTACAGAAAGCACTTGCAGGCGATCTGGATGCATGGAGTACAAAAGCCAATCGAGTAACCGTTACAGCACTGATTGAAGAGAAACAGCTGAATAGCCTTTTAACAGAGGCTGAGGCTTATCGATTGGCAAATCGTTCCGAACTGACTACCATACAGTTAGTGCGCAAACACATTTACAAAGTAGGTTTACTTTCCCTTATTGCCGCGCAGTTGCAGATACGTAACCGCACCCAAAATCGTCGACTATTAGCCGAAACAAATCAGTTGTTGCACGAGTTAATTGATGGACACGATCCTTCCTTTATTTATGAAAAAGAAGGTACGGTATTGAAGTTCATTATGATCGATGAGTTTCAAGATACTTCGCACATGCAGTGGGATAATTTCAAACTTCTGCTTTCGGAATGCTTGTCGCACTCTCCTGCCTACTCCTTAATTGTAGGCGATGTGAAGCAAAGCATCTATCGTTGGCGTGGAGGCGATTGGCAAATTCTAAATCATATCAAGCGCGATTTCCAATCGCATCCGGTAGATATTCGAACACTCGATCATAATTACCGTAGCGATGAATATATTGTAGCTTTTAATAATTTGCTTTTTCCTCGTTTGAAAGTGCTGCTTGATTTAGATTATCAAAATAATCAACAGGGAAAAGAAGTAGGCTCTTTTGGGGAGCAGCTAGAGCCTTTATTAACAGCTTATTCCGATGTGCAGCAAAAGGCTGCCAAGCAGAACGGAAAGGGGTGGGCAAAATGTAACTTCCTTCCTCAAAAACGTGGCGATGACTATGAAGAACGTACGCTAAAAGCCGTATTGGTGCAGTTGGATGAACTAATTAAACAAGGCGTACGAGCACAAGATATTGCCATCTTGATGCGTAATAATCAAAAAATCGCTTTGATGGGCGACTATTTTCAGCAGAATTTTACGAACTATCCGGCACTCTCTTCAGTGCGTTTAGTGAGCGACGAAGCTTTCCAACTCCAAAGCTCCTTAGCCGTAAACATGCTGATCCTTTGCCTTCGTCATTTGGCTAATCCCGAAGAAAACCTAGCCGTAACTCATTTAGCCTGGCTTTATCAAAACAAAGTGCTGAAAAAAGAAATTACGATTCCCGAATTTTGTAATGCAGAGGAAGAAGAAGTAAAAAAGTATATTCAATACCTTCCAGTAGAATTTGTTACCCAACAAACCGGACTTTCAGCAATGCCATTGCACGAATTGTTGGAACGTTTAATTCTCCTCTTCGAGTTGACAAAGTTAGAGCAACAAGATGCTTTCCTATTCGCTTTTATCGATCAGGTAAATGAGTATTTACAAAAGAAGTCGTCGAATCTTTCTGCTTTCTTAAAATACTGGGAAGAAAAGATGTGCACCAAAACCATCCCTGCTAACGATGTTGATGGCATTCGATTATTAACTATCCATAAATCGAAAGGATTGGAATTTCATACCGTGTTAATTCCCTTTTGCGACTGGCCTTTCGAAAAGACCAACCCTCCCACTACCCTTTGGTGTGAACCCGATCGTGCACCTTTCAACACCTTACCTCTTATCCCCGTTGACTATCAGCATAGTATGGCGCAATCCGAGTTTAAGAAAGACTATGAGCAAGAACAGATGCAACAATGGATTGACAATCTAAACGTACTGTATGTAGCCTTAACCCGTGCTTCGAGCAACTTAGCGCTATGGACACACGAAGGCAGCATCGGAAAGTATATCCACACTGCACTTCAATCGATTAATAATCCGTCTTTAGAAGGCTCTACCCTTGACCCTCTTTTAAGTGAGCAGCAAGAAGGTCCTGACGAAGCTTTCTTCTTCACCTACGGTGCGAATGCACCGATTCCTTCTAGAATCGAAAGTACTACTTCCTCTGCTGAAAAGAAAACGTCGAATTTACTGTTGCAGCCTGCCGAGCGATTATTGGTAAAGATGCAAACCGTTCCTCCCAAGATGGAGTTCCGTCAAAGTAACCGTTCCGCACGTTTTGTAGCTTCCGACGATCAGGAGCAACAGCAGCAGAGCGAATACATTGATCTTGGTTTACTGATGCACGATCTATTCTCCACCATCCTCCGAAAAGAAGACCTCGAAAGCTCCATCCTCCGTCTTCGAAATGAAGGGGCACTAGCACTAGAGCTCGAAGACAAGGTACGTGATCTAGCTCAACATGCACTTAATAATCCGGAGGTTACTACTTGGTACGATGGAACTTATGCACTCTATAACGAGTGTACAATTTTGCAGCGAGTAGACGGAGTTACCGTAGAACGCCGTCCCGACCGTGTGATGATTTCCACCACGAGTGAGCTGAAAAGCGAACAAGAAGTAGTAGTCGTCGACTTCAAATTTGCAACCCCAAAACCCGTTCACGAAGAGCAAGTAAACGACTATGTAGAGCTGCTTCACCAAATGGGCTATCCTTTAGTGAAAGGCTTTTTATGGTACGTCTATACCAACGAAATAGTTCACGTCACGCTTAAAAAATAGAACGATGAAACCTTTCTTGAAAGTAGTAGCGCACGATTTACGTCAGCGATTGGATAACGATGATTTCTCGCGAGTAGCAGTCATTTTCCCGAATAAGCGTGCCCGTTTGTTCTTCAACGATTACCTAGCCGAGGAAATCGACAAGCCCTTTTTTGCACCAACCTATCTCACTATCAGCGAACTATTTGCTCAATTGAGTGCCCTGAAAGTCGGCGACCCCATTCGTTTAGTTTGCGAACTCTATCGCATTTTTGCAGAAGAAACCGCTCCACAGTCCGAAACGCTAGATGATTTCTATTTCTGGGGCGAACTATTGATAAAAGACTTCGACGACCTCGACAAAAATCTAGTTCCTTCGAAGGAACTCTTTCAGAACCTTTCCGAATTAAAAGAATTCAGTACCAACGAATTCCTAACCCCCGAACAGAAAGAAACCATTGCCGCCTTCTTCGAGCATTATAACCCCGACGAAGAAACAGAGCTGAAACAACGTTTCGAAGCACTTTGGAATGTGCTGGGCATCATCTATCTTCGTTTCCAAGAACGTCTAAAAGAACTTGGCGAAGCCTACGAAGGCATGATTTATCGTGAAGCGATAACCCACCTAAAGGCGAGTTTGGAGCAAACCGAAACACCGTTGCAAAATACCCCTTTAGGTCGGTATGACACCTACGTATTTGTCGGCTTTAATGTGCTCAATAAAGTAGAAAAACAACTCTTTACCTTATTGAAAGAAGCGAATAAAGCCCTATTCTATTGGGATTACGACACCTTCTACCTCGACATTCCTCAGCATGAAGCAGCAACCTTTATGCGCCAGAACCTAAAGGAATTCCCCTATCCCACTACCGAATTGCCGAAGGACACCTTTACCAATTTAGGTCGTGCCAAAGACGTAATCTACATTGCCGCCACCAGTGAAGATATACAAGCGCGTTATCTTATGGAGTGGACTGCTCAAAATGTAACCCCCATAGCTCGTGAAACAGCCATCGTGCTGTGCAACGAAGCCCTTCTTTTACCCGTATATCACTCCCTTTCGCCTTCTGTGAAGAGCGTAAACGTCACCATGGGGTTCCCACTCTCACAAACACTAGTGAACGGTTTCCTCGAAGCCCTTATCGATGTTCGTCTGAATGGATATAATGCAGATACCCGAAACGCAGCCCAAGCCACAGCCGGTCGCTACAACTTAGCGCAAGTAATAGCCGTTTTGGAGCACCCCTACATGCAACGCATCACCCCCTCGGCAGCCCCTTTGCTGAAGGATCTCAAGGAAGAGATGCGTCTTTATCCCTTCCCCGCCGAATTGCATAAAGACGAAGTACTAAAACTCGTATTCACCCCTCCTCTAGATAACAACTCCTTCGTGGAGCAGCTAATCAGTTTACTAGAACTGTTAGGTAAAACCTATCGCGAAGAAATTCGAAAAGATACCGACCTGTTTACGCAACTATATGTAGAGTCGATTTATCAATCCTACACCGTAATGGAACGCATCAAAGGTCTGTCGTTAGAAGTCTCCGAGCGAACCTTCTGTTTACTTTTGCAACGCCTTTTAGGGCAGCTCTCCATCCCTTTCCATGGCGAACCCGCCGAAGGACTTCAAGTGATGGGCGTTCTCGAAACCCGTAATCTCGACTTTACCAATTTAGCAGTCCTCTCCCTCAACGAAGGGATGCTACCCAAGAGTTCACAATCCGCCTCGTTCATCCCCTTCAACCTGCGTAAAGCATTTGGGATGACCACCATCGAGCATCAAAACTCCGTGTATGCCTACTACCTGTATCGTTTGATGCAGCGAGCAGAACACATCACCTTGCTTTATAATCGGAATAGCGAAGGCATGAACGCCAGAGAATGGTCGCGCTTCATGCTCCAATTCCTCTTAGAATACAAAGGAGCCCCCATCCAGTCGTGCTACTTCGATGCCCAGCATCTGGCCCAGCAACCTGAAGAAATCACCGTCGAAAAGTCGGAAGCCGTACAGCAAGCCCTTCCCAAAACCTTTTCCCCTTCCGCGTTGAACACCTATTTAGACTGTCCGCTGAAGTTCTACTTCAAATACGTAGCCAGTTTAAAACCCACCGAAGAGATCACCTACGAACTCGATAACGCCCTTTTTGGTACCATATTCCATGAAGTCGCTGAACAACTTTATATAGCCCTGAAAGATTCGAAAGACGGACTAGTACGTAAAGCAGCCATCGGTGAATTATTGAAACCTTCGAATCATTTTAAAATAGAGCAAGCCGTACACGAAGCCTTCTGCAAGCACCTCTTCCGATGCAAGTCGACCGAAACAGTCAGTTACAACGGTCAACAGCTGATACACCGACAAGTAATCACCACCTTTGTAGAGCAACTTTTGAAGATGGATCAAGCATTGGGCGACTTTAAATTCCTAGGAGCAGAATATAAGCTAAAGGACTTTCCCACTCCTCCCATCGTAAACCTTTCCCTTCCAGACGGAACCGTGCAAACCATCCGCCTTGGAGGAATCATCGACCGTTTAGATCTTATCACACTCCCTAGTGGAGACACACGCTTGCGTGTAGTCGATTACAAGACAGGCGGCAAGTCGACCGCTTTCGATTGTGTAGAAAGTCTCTTCGATAAAGCCAACAAAACGCGAGCCAGTTATATCTTCCAAGCATTCTATTATTCCTCCGTTCTTTGCAAGCAACTTCGAGCAGGTGCTTTTCCGGGACTCACTCCCGCCCAGCCTCCCGTATCGCCATGTTTGCTCTTTATCCACAAAACATTTGGAGGAGATGATACCGACCCCACCATTCGTCAGAGCATTTCGAAAGGAGTAGTGAACGAAGTTACCGACTTTGCCGATGCCGAGTACGGATATGAAAAAGACTTCGATGCAGCACTAAAAGATTTGCTGGAAGAAATCTTCAATCCACAGCTTCCATTTACCCAAACTACCATCCCCGCGCATTGTCAATACTGCGATTTTAAGGGTTTCTGTAAAAAATAGCTAATATAATTTGGTCATCTCAGTAAAAAGCCCTACCTTTGCACCGCAAAAATGTGAGGTCTGGTAGCTCAGCTGGATAGAGCAACAGCCTTCTAAGCTGTGGGTCATGGGTTCGAATCCCATCCGGATCACAATGCAAAAACCGCGTAAAGACTGCTATAATAGTGGATTTTACGCGGTTCTTTTTGTGCAGCATTCATTGATGGGTATCTGTGATAAAGAGCGTTTAATAATATATAAGATAGATACCAATGGATCTGCTGACCGAAACAATCCAATATTTGAAGACTATTGGGCATCAATATATGAGAATCCTGAAATTGGAGCACATTTGAACCAATTAATTGGAAGATAAATCGTGATGAATCTTTAAGAGATTGTTTTCTCTATTTCATTTGGTAACTGTTTTCCTTGAATTTATCACCTCCTAATCTTCCTCGCTTGTAAAAGGGTTCGAAGAACTTGAAGAAGGAAATCGCAGACTTATGGATGTATGCCGATTGTACCATTTATTAGGAAACCACGTCCGCTCAATGAATGCAGAAAAAATTATGAAACTAAAATAAATTTTATTACTTTTGTAGTCTAATTCAAATCTCTTAGAAAGAGGAGATGCAATGTAATATCGAGAAGATCGAGAAACTCATTTGAAGTTATTTGACAATAAAAAAGACTATGACAGAGAAAAACTTACCGGATAAAAATAATAGCTTTCAGAATATACTCATTTATAAAAGCGATACGGATAAAGTGCAGGTGGAGGTGTTTGTACATAATGAAGACTTATGGCTCACTCAAGAACGCATAGCACAACTCTTTAATGTGCAACGTCCGGCTATCACCAAGCACTTGAAGAATATATTTGAGACTGAAGAATTGAAAGAAGTTGCAGTATGTTCCATTTTGGAACATACTGCAACAGATGGTAAAAATTATAAGACAAAGTTCTATAATCTAGATGCTATTATAGCAGTAGGTTATCGGGTAAATTCCCGTCAGGCAACTTTATTCCGAATATGGGCTACCGCCTGTTTGAAAGAGCTTATCATCAAAGGATTTACTATGGATGACGAACGTCTGAAAAATCCACAATATCTTTTTGGAAAGGATTATTTTGATGAACAATTAGAGCGTATTCGCGACATACGTTCTAGCGAACGCCGCTTCTATCAAAAGATAACGGATATATATGCCCAATGTAGTAGCGATTATGACAAGGATAGCGAGCTGACAAAGTTGTTTTTCTCAACGGTGCAAAATAAGTTGCATTGGGCTATCTGTCACCATACTGCAGCAGAAATAATTTATGGTCGTGCTGATAGTCAAAAAGAGAATATGGGACTAATAACTTGGAAGAATGCACCTGATGGAATGATAAGGAAACAAGATGTTGTTGTGGCAAAAAACTATTTGTCGGAAGATGAATTGTCTGGCCTAAACAGAATAGTTTCTGCATATTTGGATTATGCTGAGATGCAGGCTAAAAATCATGTGGCTATGAGTATGGAAGAGTGGATAGAGAAACTGAATGCTTTCTTGCAATTTAATGAAAAAGAGCTTCTTCAAGATGCAGGAAAAGTGTCAGCTTGCATAGCTCAAGACTTTGCTATTGGTGAATACGAGAAATTTAGGGAACAACAATTACAGTCTTATCGTTCTGATTTTGATGACCTATTACTAAATGGAGGAAGCTAATAATTGTTATTATGAAATAAATAATCATATTTTGCCCCAATATGAAGAAGCTTAATTTTGCCGCCAATGAAAAACATTCGATTTATACTTTATTTGATATTGTCCTTAGTTTGTCAGTATAATTTATCTGCTCAGAATATAGGAACAAAACAGCGTTATATGTCAATATATGGGCATGTTAAGGATAGTTTTACCAAAGTTGCTATTCCTAATACCTTGGTTACTATCGTAAATCAAGAAGGCGAGATTGTAGATACAATGACGGCTAAAATAGCGGGAGGTTATCTAAAAACAGATGCTACTTATAAATTTGTTGTACCTGCAACTTCTAATAAATATTCTATTGTCGCTGAGTCGAAAGGGTATGAAAAATGTATAGTCTCGTTGGATATTAAGCATGTGGCAAGAAACACATATTTTGATGCGCCACATCATTATATGAAACGTAAAGCCACCCAACGTGAGTCTATGTTGAATGAAGTTGTAGTTAAGGCCACAGCTGTAAAAATAGCTTATAGAGGAGATACGATAATATATAATGCAGATGCTTTTAATATACCTGGAGGCTCCATGCTTGATGCAGTAATTAAGCAACTACCGGGAGTAGAATTAAAGGAGAATGGAGAGATTTTCGTTGATGGCAAAAAAGTTCAAAACCTAACTCTTAATGGGAAAGATTTTTTTAAAGGGAAAAATAAAATTCTATTAGAAAACTTACCATATTATACGGTGAAGAACATAAAAGTATTTCAATCCTCCACTGAAAAAAGTGAATGGCTAGGGAAGGATGTAGAAGACAAAGTTCTAACTATGGATGTAAACTTAAAGCCTGAGTATAACCATGGTTTACTTGGAAACATCGAAGCTGGTGCAGGAAGCAATGATAGATATTTAGGAAGATATTTCTTATCTAGCTTTGCAGATCACTCGCGTTTCACAACTTATGGTAATATTAATAATATAAATGAGAATCGTCAACCTGGAGGAAAGGGAGAATGGGCATCATCAAATATGCCGCAAAGAGAGTGGAAGACAAAATCGTTCGGAGGATCTTATATGCTCAATAATAAAGATGAGAAATGGGTGGAACGAGCCAATGCGAATATGACAATTAGTCAAATCGACAACAAACTTTTAACAATGCAAGAAACATTCCTGCCCAATAACAATAGCTATTATTGGGAAAAGAATCATCAGAATGTTAAGATGTCAAACTTCTATGTTCTTAACCAATTTATTCTCAACGTACCATTCAGATTAAGTACGTTTCTTCAAGTTGGATATAATAAACAAAAATCAAATAGCACTATATATAGTGGAACTTTTAATGACGACCCAAGCACTTTAGGATTGCATGTTAGTGATATAGAAGAACTATTAGGAGAAACGCTCAACCCTAATATTGATACAATTATAGTGAATAAACTAAATAATAGAGTTAAATCAGATAATGGGAAATGGGCCACAACGTTAACTTTGAATTCTACCCACAAGTTAGCCAATGGAGATAATCTCGATTTTATTGTTGAAGGAAATTATCAGAGGGTTAAGGATACTAAGTATGAAATCTATGATTTGAATTATTACAATACTGTAGACCAATCGAATTTTAGGAACACTTACAGAGATAGTCCAATCACAAATTATTCTGTTCGAGCTAAATCAGAATATTCAATTCACTGGCTCAACGGATGGAACCTTTCAACATCTCATCAATATGTATTTAAACACGAGGATGCTGATTCGAAAAATTATAGATTAGATGAATATGAATCATGGAAGGATATGTCATTATTTGGAACCTTACCATCAAGCTCAGATTCATTATTGTCTTGTTTGGATTTATTCAACAGCTATAATTACAAACTTAACAGTCACAATAATCAGATAGTGTTCCGCCCATACTTCCAAAAGAAATATGGTCAGAATGAACTATATACGAATATCACCATACCACTTTCTTTTCAATACGATAATTTAGACTATAATACCGAACAAGTAGATAGTTGTTTTAGCCAAAAGAATTTTCTGTTTAATCCGAGTATGGAATTAAAGTATAGCCTCAATAATCAAAAGAGTGAATATGCATTTAAATACGAGATGGCTCAAACTATACCTGATATCGTTCAAAAAGTAGGAGCCGTTGACAACACTCAGACTTTAGCCATAAAGACAGGAAATCCTGATTTGAAAAAGAGTACTGCACATAAGTTCTTGTTATCGTATGCTTCTACAAAGTCTGAAATTCAGCAATCTGTTAGAGTACAACTTACTGCAAATATGTATGCAAATGCAATAACGAATGGATTCATTTATAATCCGCCAAATGGAGTGTATACCTATATGCCTAGAAATGTAAATGGCAATTGGGATTGTAATACAGAATTTTATTGGAGAAGAACCATTGACGGTAAGAAAAGATTCTTATTTAACAACAGTACGATGTTTACGTTTAAAAAAAGTGTAGATTATGCCGGCATTATGAATCAGAATCAGTTGGAACTGAACAAGGTTAATAACACGTATATTAAAGAGCTTATTGGCATTGATTATTCAAATAAGAATTTCAGCTGTACCATCTCAGGTTCATTGGTATGGCGAAATGCCGTAAGTAATTCTGCAAGTGTCTCTGATATAAACGTATTTGAAAACTCCATAGGAGTGAAAGGTATCTATAAATTTCCTTGGGGCATAAAGTTCTCAAATGAAGTTACGTTATATTCCCGCAAAGGCTTTA
>Ga0172378_10004143_pt1 | contig 13604 bp, 11 predicted proteins | sample GrowelOW332metaG_FD_119755 | JGI IMG/M metagenome (GOLD analysis project Ga0172378, IMG submission 119755) | Groundwater microbial communities from an aquifer near a municipal landfill in Southern Ontario, Canada - Pumphouse #3_1 metaG | ecosystem: Environmental > Aquatic > Deep subsurface >... | reverse complement strand
GGGCGGATGTGCGACCGAAATCGAAGGCGGGCGAAGTAATGGCCAAGCTCGATGCCGGATATTTTCCGCAACTGCTTAGTCAGTTTCCGGGGCTCAGCTACAGTTATGAGGGTCATACCGCCGAGCAACGCGACAGTTTTGGCAGTATGGCCGTCACCATCCCGCTCGTCCTTTTCGCCATTTACGCGCTGCTTGCTATCCCGTTCAAGAGCTATGCCCAGCCGCTCATCGTGATGGTCTCTATTCCGTTCGGGATCATCGGCGCCATTGTCGGCCATCTGTTGCTCGGCTATGAAATGACCATGATGGGCGTTATCGGAATGCTAGCGCTCTCCGGCGTTGTCGTTAACGATGCGCTGGTGCTGATCGATTTCGCCAATTCGCGACGGGCTCATCATGATAACGCCCACGACGCTGTCGTCTCTGCCGGTATCCAGCGCTTCCGTCCGATCCTGTTGACCACTCTTACTACCTTCGGCGGACTGGCTCCGATGATGCTTGAAACCTCACGTCAGGCCAAATTCATGATCCCTATGGCCGTTTCGCTCGGCTTCGGAATTTTGTTTGCCACTCTGATTGCGCTGCTGCTCGTGCCTTGTCTCTATATGGTCATCGATGACTGCAGCCGCCCGAAACAGAAAGTGATGGCCGCTCATGAGTAAACTGCTGACTGGAAGTGTAAAACAGCATATGTTTCGGCTGGCGCTGCCGGGGGTTGCCGGCGCGTTCGCGATGATGGTGTTTAATCTTACGGACACCTGGTTTGTCGCGCATTTGGGCACCGAAGAGTTGGCGGCTATGGGCTTCACCTTCGCGGTGATTATGGTGGTCGGTGCACTCGCCATCGGGTTTTCTGCCGGTGCGGCATCGATCATTTCGCGCGCATTGGGAGCGGGGAACCGCATTTTGGCAGGGCGCACGGTATCCGATGGGCTAGTTCTGACGATTCTCGGAACGGTAGTGGTGAGCGGGGTCGGGTTGTGTAATCTTAACCGGATCTTTTCGATGCTCGGCGCGGAAGGGCGGGTGCTCAATCTCGTTCACGAGTATATGCAGGTTTGGTTCCTCGGCGCGGTCTTTGCCATTATGCCGCCGGTGAGTGACGGCTGCTTGCGCGCCGCCGGGGATATGGTGCGTCCAGTGATTGTCATGATTGCCTGCGCACTGCTCAACGTAGTGCTCGACCCGATCCTCATCTTCGGCTGGGGGCCGGTACCCGCCTACGGAATCCAAGGCGCGGCCATCGCTACCATCATCTCCCGGGGATTGGGTGCGACTGCATCCTTGGTGATCCTTCATTACAAACATCAGCTTATCGACTGGGATATCCCGCATTTTCGCCATTTAATGCAGTCATGGCGCGAAATCATTCGACTCGGCGTTCCCGCCGCACTCACGCAGGCGCTGATGCCGGTCGCTCAGGGCTTTTATATTCGTCTGGCCTTCGGGGTTGGTGGCGTAAAGGCCGTGGCGGCCATGGCTACCGGCACGCGGGTTGAGATGATCGTTTTCATCATCTCCATGTCTTATTCCATGGCGATTGTCCCGTTCGTGGGGTATAACTTCGGTGCCCAGGCGCATAACCGTGTGGAGGATGTCCGGCGCATCAGCATTCGCTTTGCTCTCACCTACGCGGGCATTACTCTGCTGCTGCTGATTCCGACCGCCCGCTGGATTTCCAGCTGGTTCAGTTCCGATCTAGAGGTGATCCGCCTGAGCGTTATCTATCTGATTATTGCGGTGTTCGGGCACGCCGGGCTGCACGTCAGTACCTGGATGGGCCAGCTGCTCAATGTGATTGGCAAGCCGCGTCCGGTGATGAGGATCAATCTCTGTCGAGTCTTTTTGTATATTATGCCGCTTTGTCTGCTGGGTAGCTGTCTGTTCGGTTTCCCCGGGCTCGTTGTCGGGATTGTGCTCGGCAATCTGCTTGGCGGTGTGCAGGCTTACTGGACTGCCCGCCGAGAACTCTTCCGTGTCGCAAGCAGTAGTGATAGAAGATTGTCGGGGGACGCTCCTGCCGCAGACTGTCCCCGCGTCCACAGACAGGAGCGGGGAAGTCTGACAGGGTTACTGAGCGAGGAAATGCTAGACCATCGCCGGAACATTGCAGGACGGAAGGAGAACTCGGAGTGAGAGAAAGGATTTCGAAAACTAACTGGCAGTGCGACGTAGAACTACCTACCTCACTGCGCGTAAATAATCCATAAACCCCATCAAGGACGGTTGCTCTATGAAACATGTAAGGAAGGAACACACAATCATGAAATACATTCTCGGAATCGGCGTCCTCGCTGGATTGGCGGCCAGCGCCTATTACTGGCACACCTCCAAGACCAGAGAGAGAATTCAGGAGAATCCACCGCAGATTGTTCGAGCTGAACGCGGCTCGCTCCAGATCATCATTGAATCGACCGGCAAGATTGAGCCGGAGCGAGAAGTGGAGATCAAGTGCGAGGCGAGCGGTGAGATAACCAAATTGCCGGTCGATGTGAGTGACATCGTCAAGAAGGGTGACTTGTTGGTCCAACTGGATCCTCAGGATGAAGAGCTTGAAGTGAAACGTGCACAAGTCTCTGCCGTCGTCGCGAAAGCCAAACTGGAACAAGCAAAATTGACATTGAAGATTGCTGAGCAGGACCTCGTGAATTCGCGAGGCCGTTGTGCCGCGACGCTAGCATCGGCAGAGGCTCTGGCTGAGGAAATGGTTGCCCAGCTAAAACGTGCCGAGCAGCTTCGCGAGAAGAAGATGACCAGTGAACAAGCGCTACAGGCAACCCGGACTACTCACGCCCAGGCGCTTGCGAGTCTGGAAGCCGCAAAGATAGCCATCAAGGCACTGGATATGCAGGAATTGTCGATCGACTCGTTGCGACAGGCTGTCGCTATTAGCGAGCAGGATGTCGTCACCAGCGAGATCAACTTGGATGAGGCCAAAGAGCGCCTGCGTGAAACAACGGTGCTGTCACCGATGGATGGCGTGGTAACGGTACGTGATGTGCAAGTTGGACAGATCATCTCCTCCGGTACCAATAGCGTGAGCGACGGCACGACCGTTCTGTATCTTGCTGATATGAGCACCATGCACGTGCTCGTATCGGTAGATGAGAGCGATATCGGACAGGTTCAAACGGGACAAACTGCAACGATCACAGTGGATGCTTTCCCGAAGAAGGAATTTCACGGCAAAGTCGTACGGGTTGCGGCAAAGGGTATCTCCAGTTCCAATGTCGTGACCTTCGAAGTGAAGGTGAATGTCACTAGCCCAGAGAAGGATCTGCTGAAACCCGGCATGACGGCCAACGTGGAGATACTGGTTGTTAATAAGAAAAATATTCTCCGCGTACCCTCGTCGGCGGTTCAGCAGACCACCCGGGAGTGCTTCGTAACAATACTCCATGCCGACAAGACAACGGCGAAGAGAGATATCATGGTGGGCGAAACCGATGGCGACTGGACGGAAGTCATTAGCGGCTTACAGGAAGGCGAGCAAATGCTGATTCTCCGGAAAAATCAGAGCGCTTGGCGCAGTGATGACGAGAAGGAGGAACAAAGTATGTCCAGCAGTTTAATGCAGGCCGGTAGTGGCAAAGGAAGTGCCGGAGGTAGCGGCCCTGGAGGCCAGGGAGGAGGGCCACGACCATGATCACGGCTACCGACCTTCGCAAGACTTATCAACTTGGTGAATCCACGGTGCGCGCCTTGGACGGTGTCAGTATTCATATTGCAGAAGGCGAGCTAGTTGCCATCACTGGGCCATCCGGCAGTGGGAAATCGACGCTGATGCATATCCTGGGCTGTCTCGATACGCCGGATAGCGGCTCATACTTTATCAGAAACGAAGATGTGTCAATGCTTACAGGAGACGATTTGGCGCAGATCCGTAACCGTCATATCGGGTTTGTCTTTCAGTCGTTTAATCTATTACCCCGGATTTCCGCCTTGGAGAATGTTGAATTGCCCCTGCTATACTCCGGTGTCTCAGACGCCCGCGAACGTGCGGCTGAAGCACTGAAGATCGTGGGTCTGGCGGATCGCAGCGAGCATTCTCCTACCGAAATGTCCGGCGGACAGCGGCAACGGGTGGCAGTGGCACGCGCGATCGTGACAAACCCCGCGATTATTCTTGCCGATGAGCCGACCGGTAATCTCGACAGCCGTACCGGAGATGAGATTCTACGTCTGTTTCAGGATCTTAGCAAAGCAGGGCGGACGGTCATCATGGTGACGCATGATTCATATGTCGCCAACCACTGCCAAAGACAAATACATATCCGCGACGGTAAGGTCGTCGAGAAGGAGGCATAATGCTTTTTTGGATCATCCTCAAGGTTGCTGTAAAAAGTCTGATTTCCAATGGCACACGAAGTTTCCTAGCTATGCTGGGCATTATTATCGGCGTAGGTGCGGTGATCTCCATGCTGGCCCTCGGTGCAGGAGCCCAGCAACAAGTCCTGCAACGAGTACAGGATATGGGCTCCAACCTGCTGAGTATCCGTCCCGCAAATCGGCGACAAGGCGGTGTTTCCGGAACGAGACAGAACCTGACACTTGACGATGCTTTGGCAATTGTGAGCGAAGTCCCCGGTGTGAAAGAAGTCGCGCCCATCGTTCGCGGCAGCGCACAGGTCAAATACTTCGAGGAGAATACGCCGGCTAGTGTCATCGGCTCAGCGATTACCTATTTTTCGACACGGAACAACCCTGTTGTGCAAGGACGCCTGTTTACGGAGGGAGAAGTTCTCCGCGGCGCGCGGGTCGCCGTCATTGGACCAGACCTGGCGGAACTGCTCTTCAACGAGAACAACCCCATTGGCGAGATCGTGAAGATCAAGGGCATCAACTTCGAAATCCTCGGTGTACTCAAGGAGAAGGGCGATGGGGATCGCGACAACATTGATGAAGCGGTTATTGTTCCCTACACGGTGGCGATGAAGCGACTGTTCGGCGAAACACGACTGATGGACATTGACGTATGCGCCGAAGACGGTGCCGACATGGAAGCGGTGGAAGCCGGACTGTTGGCACTTTTCCGCAAGCGACACAACGTCCTGGACGAAGATGATGATGATATCCGAATCTTCAACCAGGAAGAGATGATTGAGACCGCTTCCAATGTCGGGCAAACCTTTACTATGTTGCTTGGTGGTATTGCTGCTATATCCCTCCTCGTGGGGGGAATCGGTATCATGAATATCATGCTTGTCACGGTCACCGAGCGAACGCGGGAGATCGGAATACGCAAGGCGGTAGGGGCTCGCAATCGTCATATCCTGCTGCAGTTCCTACTGGAGTCCATCCTGATCAGCGGCATCGGGGGATTATGTGGCATTGCTGCCGGTTTCGGTGCCGCACACGGAATCGGCAACATGACGGAATTCGTCCCGATTGTTCAGTCGAATGCGGTCATCCTCTCCCTTTCAGTCAGTGTCTCCATTGGTGTGTTCTTCGGATTCTACCCCGCTCAGCGAGCCGCCAAGTTGGATCCTATTGTCGCGTTAAGATACGAATAAAAGGATTATGAATATGAAGTCTACAATACAATTGTGTATGGGAGCGTGCCTATGCATGCTCCTGATGTCTTGCTCCAGTACTATGACAGGCTTTCTCAAAAAACCCGCCAGTATCGAGCAGGAGTTGGAAAGCGTGCAACACAGTGTCCTACACGAGATCGTTGATGTAGCAACAGTGGTTGATGGTTCGGATGAACCACTGCGGCTGCGTCTCGCGGATGCAGTCATTATGGCTATGGAAAACAATCCAGCCTTCCTCGTCGCAAAGTTTGCTCCTGCCCTGCAGCGGACGAAGGAGGATGTCGCTCGCGCGGCTTTTGATCCAGTGCTGACCGGAGATTTGAGCCACGAGGAAACGCGTGCTGATTTAACAACGGAAGGTCAAGCAAAAGAGACAACAGACGCAAGCTCTAACGCAGCTCGGATCGCACTGCAACAAACTCTGCCAACTGGAACAACGTTGGAACTTGGGGTGGACGGAGCTATGTCCGACGCGGACGGAACTGGCAATGACTCCGATACAGATAGCGTAACGTATAACATCACCATCTCTCAATCCTTGTTGCAGGGCTATGGAAAGGACGTGAACCTTGTGACGCTTCGTCAGGCGCAATTGGATACACGCATTTCACAGTACGAACTGCAGGCGGTTTCGGAATCCCTGGTCTCACAGGTTGAAATCGCTTATTGGGAGTTCATTCTCGCCAAACAGTCTATTGATATTTACGATCGCTCACTGGTAATCGCCGAACAGCAAGCCAAGGAGATCGAGGTGCGAATTCAATTGGGGGCCGTTGCGGACACGGAATTGGCGGCAGCTAAAGCCGAAACTGCAGTCCGACGCGAAAGCCTGATCAATGCACAAAGCGATCTCGACAAAGCAAGGCTTCAACTCCTTCGGCTGCTGAGCCCAGGCGGGACTGCCTCCTGGACCCGCGATATCGAGCCAATCGAGGATCCAACCGTCACGGTGATACCAATGGAAGAGGTGGCGGCACACGTAATCGCAGGGTTCAAACAACGCCCTGAGATCAAGCAGGCCATGCTAGAGGTCGAAAAGGGCGAATTGGAAGTGATACGTACCCGCAACGGCTTATTGCCGAAGCTTGATCTGTTCGTTCGGCTGGGGAACTCGTCGTATGCGAATTCCTTCTCTTCCGAAGCGGACGAAGACGGCGACCAAGTGACTTGGACAGTGGGGGTACAGTTAGAATATGCCCTGGGAAGACGGGCCGAAAAGGCTGGGCACCGATACGCGCAGTTATCAGTGATACAAACTCGGCAGGCGCTGGAGAATATGCGACAATTGGCTCAGCAGGATGTCCGTACTGCCTACGTAGAGGTCAAGCGCACGTCCGAGCAAATCAATGCCAGTGCAGCGACCCGGCAGTTGCGTGAAGAAGTGTTGCGGACGGAAGAGGAGAAATTCCGGGTCGGCACATCCACTGCTTTGCTGGTGTCACAGGTGAGACGGGATCTAGTGACCAGTCAGATCGCCGAAGTGGAAGCCGTCATTGCATACCGCAAAGCGCTTCTGGCATTGTACCGCGCAGAAGGCACTCTGCTTGATCGACGTGGAATCGCAGTCCAGTGAAAAGAAAAAGGCGGAAAATTGTGAACAGAGGGAACATGCTTAAATTAAGCACACATTGCCAAATGGAAGACGACTCTGCTGAAGAACAACTGTCCAAGGGCAATAATGCTACTAAAACGGCGTTAACAGTGGTAGCGGATAAAACCGCCGGTGTCTTTGACGCTACGGTTTACGATAGATAGGGTCATGTATTTAAAAGCTTTGGGGTTTGCAACAACGCCACCATTAAACGTTGTTGCAGAATTTCGTTTCAGACCTGTCCAAGACAATCCATATCTGTCATTTTCGGCATGTTATGGTGATTTTCAGAATGTTAGAAATCTGTGAGGTTTGACTGTGGATGACTTTCTGACTGTATTCAGTTCGGCGCGGTTTCTTGGGGTAGAGGAGATACTCAGCGGAATGCTGCTGAGTTTCGTTCTGTGCTCAGTGTTCGCGGCCATATACCGGTGGACATTCGAGGGGCTTTCTTACTCACGGTCGTTTGTTCAGACGCTTGTGCTTGGCGGCATCATTACGTGTATGATGATCATGGCGATTGGCAACAATCTGGCACGGGGGTTGGGGATCTTGGGGACACTTGCCATCATCCGTTTCCGGACGCCAATCAGGGAACCGCGGGACATGATGTTTCTCTTTGCCAGCCTCGGGGTAGGGATTGCTTGCGGTGCACATACGTTCAACGTGGCCGTTATCGGTACGGTTGTGTTGTCGGTCACGATCCTCTACCTGCACTGGTCCCCATTTGCGTCGCGGCGCAGCTATGAGGGACTTCTACGCTTTGTCGTTCCGAATGAGATGTGCTTAGAGCAGCAGGTAGCCAAGGTATTAGAGCAGTGTTGCTCGGGGGTCCAACTCATCGCCATGCGTGAAGCCGTTCAGGGAGACGCCCTTGAGTACTCGTATCATGTGCGACTCGTTGATCCATCGTACCAAACGGATCTGCTGGATCAGCTCCAGCAGATCCCCGATCTTTCGGATGCCTCGTTGCTCATGCAGCGGGCAACTGTCGAGCTTTAGGGAGACATGCGTTGACTACGGAAAAAACATTCAAACGTCGGCGAATCTGGTACCATCCTCGGTTGCTGAGGGCACGTCTTCTGCAGAGTTGGCCGTTGGCTGTGTGGCTCGCGGTTGCGGCGGTCGCAGGCGTACTTTACTCAAAGAACGCGCGGTTTGGGGGCATGACCGGCGTGTTGGAGACGGTGGCGGAGCCAGTCGCGCCATTGGCGACCGCACGGCTGGTCTCACTGGCAGTTGAACATGGAGAGACGGTCAAGGCCGGGCAGATCCTCGCCACTATGGACACGTCGCTGGTAGACGCAGAACTCGCGATTGACCAAGCGCTATTGCTGGAGGCTGAGGGCGCCATTACAGGCTACCAGCAGAACATCCTCCTTCTCCTGCACGATTTTGTCGAAGCCGTATCTGACGCGGAAGAGCGCATCGCCGACGCCAAAGTCCAGGAGCAGAACATGGTTCGCCTGCTACACCAGTTTGACACGGCAGTGCTAAGCGCGGAAAGCGACCTTGCGGACCTCGCCGTGCGTGAAAAACAGGACATGGCAGAGTTGGCTGAACTACAAGCAGAACAGGTTCGACGCGAAGCACTCCTGAGCAAGCGGCTGCTCGACGAGCAGACCGCGCGTGAACTTCGACCCGCGATCGCGGCACTCAGGCCGACGGTTGCTGCCTATCCGTCACTGCGGGATGTGCGCGAGCGTCAGCTTGCGGTCGCCGAAAAACAGCGCGACGAGATGCTGGACTCATTGGCGACCTGTCCCGCCCAGATGAAGATCTACATGAAACGCTTGGCTGACGCGATCGAAGAGCGGGACGAGACACGCAAGTGGTTGCGGCTGGAAGACGGAGAGGATGCGTCGACGGCGATCCAGCAGAAGATGGTAACGCGGACAGCAATACTGAAGGCCAACACGACGTGCCTCGCTCTCAAACGCGATACCTATGTGCTCCGCGCGACCCGAGATGGAGTCGTGTCCCGCATTTTTCACCAGGCCGGAGACATCATTGCGGCCGGCGAACCCGTCTTGCGTCTGGTCGGAGAACACCCGAGCCGTGTCGTCGGCTTCTTGCCGGAAATCCACCTAGCCGACTTGACTGTGGGGCAGAAAACATCCATTTGGCGAACGACTGGTCGCAAAACGTGGGCGGCGGCGGTGGTGACGTCAATCGCTCCAGAGGTCCAGTCGCTGCCTGGTCGTGTCAGCCCGATTCCCGGAGAGTCACTGCGCGGGCGACGGGTAATTCTGACCCTCATCGACAGCCACAGTTTCGTGCCTGGCGAAACCGTTCAGGTTCGTGCTGATGGAACAAGCTGGCTGGATCTGAGCGGATGTGTTGCTCGCTGGTTCAGCACCGAGCAGAAGGAATGACTAGACCGATGCGCCACAGCTTATCTTATCACAGCGCCATGATATTCGTTACCCTGTGGGTGCTGTTCACCTGTACCGAGGGTTTGGCGGAGGACACCGTCAAGAACGAACGGGCAATCAGCGTCACGAGCGAACTGAGCGATGTGAGCCAGCCGCGTGTGCTGACCGTTCGAGACGCCGTAGATCGCGCTCTGTTGTATGACGAGGGCATTGCCGCCGCCCGAGACGCGATCTGGGACGCGGAGCGTCAGGAAGTGAGTGCTCGGCAGTGGCGCGATCCGGAGTTGCGCCCCAGCCAGAGCGACGAGCGCAATCAGCTGAGTGTCCGCCTGTATGTGCCAAACCCATGGGTTCGTATGCATCGTGTTGACGCCGCTGTTTCCACGGAGAACGCGGTTTCAGCGGAAATGGAACGTGCCATGTGGTTGCTGAGGACACACGTCCGGCGATCCTTTGTGGAAATCGGCTTTCTTGATCGCGATTTGGCTGCCGTTGGGAAGTTGGTAGAACTGTATCGCGAGGTCCTCGAGCTGGCCAAGCAGCGCTTGTCTGGCGGGCAGGCAGTAGCACCCGAATTAGTTCCGGTTTCCGGGCGCTATCTCACGACACTGTCTGATCGCGATCAGGCGGAACGGAGGCGCGCCAAAGCTCGTCGCGAGCTGGCGGCGATGGTCATGCTGCCCGTGCATCAACTAGTGCTTGCAACCGATAACGAAGAGAACTTGCCGACCGATCTGACTGACCTCTGCCTGCCGGACCTGGAGCAAAAGGCAATCCGGAACCGTGGCGACCTGCAAGCATCGTCATGGCGTGCAAACGCCGAATTTGCCACCTGCCAGGAGTCGCGTAGCGAAAGGATCCCCTGGTTTAGCCATGTTCAGGCATCCCGAACAAAAGAAACCGGTGGTGGTGACGAATGGAGTGTGGAAGTGGCCATCAGCATCCCGGTTTTCTCCTGGTCGAGTCGAACGCCGGCTCTAGCTGCGGCTCGATACCATCGGCTTCAAGCCGCGGCGCAGGAAGCCCCACGGCGCATCGCGTGTGAGGTGCGCAGTGCGTGGCACGCTACCGAAGATGCGCTTGCGGCGCGGCGTCTCCATGAGGAGCGCGTCGGCCCCGTGGTCTCCGACCTAAATACACTACACGAGGAATTGCGCAAAACGGAAGGTATGTATCAGGCTCAGGTCATTGATGTACGAATCCAGCTCTTGGCGGTTGAGCGGACCAAGCTCCGCCTTACACAAGACGTAATGCAGGCGCTTATTCAACTTGAGGAAGCGGTTGGGATGCCACTGAGCAGTCCTAGCTCATTGGAAAAGAGCAATCCATGAAGACAAGACTGATGATTGTAGCAGCACTGACCACCGGAATCGCTTCGGCGGCAACTTACCCGATCGTCGATACCGCGCAGGTGCATTGCTATGACGACCGCACCGCTATCGAAGACTCAATAGCAGGAAACCCATACTTTGGGCAGGATGCGCAATACCTCGCCAACCCACCTTCCTACTAGGCGGCAATTTCATGGCACATGAAGACCGGGATGGTGACGGCAAGGTTTCAAGAGACGAGTTCCGCAGCTCCGATCACCATTTTGGCCACTTAGACAGAAACGGCGATGGCTACATCACCAAAGACAAAGCGCCCGCCGACTCGCCACCCCAAAGAAGATAGGTAGACTCGATGAAACAAATATCATTCGCGCACGCAGGCATTCCAAGAACAAGAACAAAGACAAAGGCTACGATTTTCCTGGTCTTTGCCATGCTGTTGGCGATTGGCGCCAACGCTCAAGTGGTGATCAGTGAGTTCATGGCCAATAACGACGATACGCTGCTCGACGGCGATGGAAACTACTCGGACTGGATCGAACTTTACAACATGGGTACCGAGGCCGTCACCTTGACGGGATGGTATCTCAGCGACGATCCGAGCAATCTGACCCAATGGGTCTTCCCCTCGAGGAACATTGCTGCCGGCGAGTTTCTGGTGGTCTTCGCGTCGGGGCAGAAAACGACCGGATACACGGACAGTCTTGGCTATCTGCACACAAACTTCAAGTTAAGCGCGAGCGGGGAGAGTGTGGTACTGACGCGACCGGACGCAATAACCGTTGAGCATTCGTTTGTAGATTACCCGGAGCAGGAGGACGATATCTCCTATGGTCTGGCGCAGGAATCCGGCTATTCCTTTCTCGTGGTGGAAGAGCAGGATGCGACCGCCTTCGTCGGCACCTCCGAGCCGTCATCCAATTGGAACACGGCCAGCTTCAACGATGCGGCCTGGGTGGCCGGACAAACGGGCGTCGGCTACAACATGGGATCAACGTACGATTCAATATACGGTTCAATGATCAATCTTGATCTGGAAGGCTCCATGTTCATCGACGGGAGGCCACCCACCATCTATAATTCTGCCTACATCAGGGTGGCTTTCACGTTGGCTGACACAACCGGCATTTCACAACTGGCTCTGCGGATGAAGTATGACGATGGTTTTGTTGCCTATATCAACGGCACCAAAGTCGCGTCTGCCAACGCCCCTGCGTCCCCAACACACGCTTCGACGTCCAGTGCCGAGCACGCGGGGACGGTCTATGAAAATTACACCATCTTGAATGCCGGTTCTTATCTGCAGACCGGCGAGAATGTCCTGGCCATCCATGGCTTGGCTTACCCATTTGATCCGCAGACATCCAACGGCGATCCGGATTTCTTCATCATGCCTGAGTTGACCGGCATCACGGTCGGGGATATTCAGACCGATTCGACAATGTATTTCAGCACACCCACTCCCGGGGCTGACAACGTGTTCGGCGTGCTGGGCTATGTGGCCGACACATCGTTCAGTGTCGATCGTGGGTTCTACACCGACCCGTTCGACGTGGAAATCACCTGCAATACCGCAGGGGCAAAGATTTACTATACCACTGACGGAACTACCCCAGCCACGGACAACGGCATACTCTATACCGGAGCCATCACCATCAGCAAAACCACCATTCTGCGCGCGGCGGCTTTCTTGACCGGCTACCAGCCCAGCGACGTCGATACCCAGACCTACCTCTTCCTCGACAACATCATTGCGCAGGGAACCAGTGTTTCGGCTCTGGATCCCTACTTCCCGCCAAGTTCGGTCAATGGCCAGGGCTTTGACTATGGGATGGACCCGGACATCACGCAGAGTTCGGTCTACTCCAGCCAAATGGCAGGGGCCTTGCTCGCGATCCCCTCCATTTCCATCGTCACCGATCCGGACAATCTGTTCAATGCCTCCACCGGTATCTACGTGAATGCGGATGAGGAAGGTGAAGCATGGGAGCGGAAGACCTCGATTGAGCTGATTAACCCGGATGGCACCGAAGGATTTCAAATTAACGCCGGCCTGCGCATCCGCGGGGAGTCCAGCTCATCGGCGAGCAACCCGAAGCACTCCTTCCGCTTCATCTTCGACTCCGAATATGGGACTTCGCGACTGAACTATCCCTTGTTTGGCGAGGCAGGCACGGATAGCTTCAAACGCATGGATCTGCGCACCGGACAGAACTTCTCTTGGGCAAACCAGACCCCGCGATATGCCACGTGGCTGTATGATATTTTTACCCGCGACACCCATCGCGACATGAATCAGCCCCATACCCGTGGCGAATATTATCACCTCTACATCAATGGAATGTACTGGGGGCTCTATCAGACCGAAGAACGATGCGATTCGCGTTATGCGGCATCCTACTACGGGGGGGACAAGGATGACTTCGATGCAGTCAAAGCCGATGGCGATACGGGGGATATGTATGCTGTTGACGGCACTCGTGACGCCTATGAGGACCTCTGGACGAACATGAGCGCCGGAGTCAGTGGCAATGCTGCTTACTTCGCCCTGCAAGGCATGAATTCCGATGGAACCGAAAACAGTAGCTACACCAAACTGCTGGATGTCGATAACGTCATCGATTACATGCTGCTGATTTATTTCACCGCCAACCGCGACTCTCCAATCGGCCCACCTAACCAAAACACCATGCCGCGCAATCTGAATCTGATCTACAATCGAGCCAACCCGGATGGATTCAAATTCGTGGCGCACGACAATGAGCACTCACTG
>Ga0172378_10004142_pt1 | contig 13606 bp, 15 predicted proteins | sample GrowelOW332metaG_FD_119755 | JGI IMG/M metagenome (GOLD analysis project Ga0172378, IMG submission 119755) | Groundwater microbial communities from an aquifer near a municipal landfill in Southern Ontario, Canada - Pumphouse #3_1 metaG | ecosystem: Environmental > Aquatic > Deep subsurface >... | reverse complement strand
CAGATGGACTTTATTTAAAGAAAGATTTATAGCTAACGGATTGGTAATCGAGGATAAAGAGAATCCGCACGGTGTGGTTCGGCTAGTCCGTAGGCTTGGAAGTGCAACAGGAATTATAGCACCGAAAATTGAAAGCTTGTTTTCGGAGGGTAAAATCAATTTCGGGGCATCGGCAATTATGAGGTGGTTTACTAATAACACTTGCACCTTAACGGACAAGTACGGCAATAAGCAATTTGGGAAAATAGAACCTAAACTAAGAAAAAATGATGGCTTTATGGCTTTCATGGTTGCGATGTTTAGCAGTGATTTATTAAAGGAAGTGGTGGTTTATGTTTGATATATTTAAAAGTAAAGATAAAGAATTATATTCATACTTGGATATAGTTAGAGCTGGTAGCTCGAAGTTGCAACTTCACAAATTTGCAATTGAAAAATCTATCGACATGATAGCGAAAGCAGTTGCGAAATCTGAAATCAAGTTTTTGAATATGACGAAAGATGAAAGCAGCGAGATATACTACAGGTTGAACGTCAGACCGAATCATAATGAAACAGGCACAGATTTTTGGTATGAAGTAGTGAAAAAGCTACTGACAGAAAACGAATGTCTGATATGTCGGGCAAGTAGCAACTTTTATAGGGTAGAGGGCTATACGTGTAACGATAAAGTAATGTCGGATAAAACCTATACTGGTGTGACTATCACGGATGGCAGAGACAGTACGGCATTAGATATGCCAATTTCTGCAAGTGACATGATTGTACTAAATTCTAAGAATAACAAAGTGAAAAAGTATCTCGAAAACGTTATTGGAATCTACGATAAAACATTGAATGCTTTACACATGGCTACAAAGATAGCTAACACCCCGAAATACAAGCTTAAAATTGAGGGTAGTCTAACTATCAAAGAGGCTCCCGAAAGGGAGGGAGAGGCACCTAAGATACTGACAAGTGCACAGTATAAAGATAGAGTTGCGAAGACATTAGATAGTGAGGATTTATCTGTGCTGTTACTCGGTTCCGGAATTGATTTGGAATCGCTAAAAACCGAAACAGGTGTATCCAATACAGAGGATATCGTCAAGATGGCAAAGGAAATCTTTACTATGGCGGCGATGGCGTTTGATATTCCACTTTTGGTCTATCAAGGAAATATTACAGAAAAGTCTGACGCATCAAACGAGTTTATCACTTATGCGGTCAGTCCGATAGTGGAAATAATCAACGATGCCTTAAATGCTAAATTAGTTGGAGAAAAAGACTATCTAGCAGGCGAAAGAATTAAAATCGACACAACACATTTTAAATATATCGATGTACTAGACGCATCGGCAGGCATGGATAAACTTCGAAGTCTTGGATTCAATTTTGATGAGATTCGAGAAATTGTAGGTTATGACGCTCTGAATACTGATTTCAGTACTGAAAGGGTGATAACAAAGAATTATACAAATGAACTTGGTGGAAATACACCGCCAAAGAATAACGAGGGAGGAGGAGAGGAATGAAACAACGAAAACTAAATTATTGTTTTCAACAGGTGGATAAAGTGCATAAGATTTATCTGTATGATGATATACAGAGATATGGCGATTTTAATTGGGAGACTCACGAGTACGATGAATCGTCAGCATCGGCGAGCCACTTTGCTGAACAGTTGCAGGAGATACCGGAAACAGACGAAATTGAAATCCATTTTAACAGTTATGGTGGCGAGGTAGATCAAGGCACAGCAATTTATAATCTACTAAGGGAACACAAAGCACATAAAACAGGAATCATAGAGGGCGTGTGTCATTCGATCGCATTTACGATTTTCCAAGCTTGCGATAAGAGAGTCATGGGGCAAGGAACGAGTGCAATCATTCACGATATGTCGATTTACACTGTTGGAAATGCGAAACAGCTTAGAGAAACAGCCGACAAATTAGACGTTCTGATGGAGAGCTGTATACAGCTTTTTATGGAGAGAGTCACTAATCTAACAGAAGATGAACTACGAGAATTGATGCACGCGGAAACAGTACTGACACCGCAAATGGCACTCGATTATGGTTTGTGCGATGAAGTGGGTGTTGAACAATTACAGACAGCTAGCGAGGTCGCAGAGCGTCTCACAGCAGAGAACAAAGAACTAAGACAACAGATTGGCAGAGAAACAGAGTTCCAAAAACAGCTTGTGAAATTTTATCAAGAAGTGCATGAAAAATCGCAAGTTCCTAGCAATGAGCCGGAACTGCCGAAAGAACCCGAAACCAAAAAAATAGAACAGAAAGTAGAACAGATAAGTACCGGATTTGGTGCTTTTTTTAATGTTAAAAAACAGGAGGAAACGAAATGAAAGTGAATGGTTTGAGCAAAGAAACAAAAGAAAAAGTTATCCAGTTAATGGAAAAAACAGAGGATAAGAATGACGCAGTGTTCCAGGCAATCAACATGGTTGTCGAGGCACAAAATGACGAACTGATTCAGCAGATTTTAGCAGAGTCTAGCAGAGCAAGCCAGGATGCCGACTACGCGAAAACACTCGGACTTAGAAGTCTAAACAAAAACGAAACACAGTTTTATGAGGCTTTTAAGGATGTAAAGCAGGCAATCACAGCAGAGCAAATTGATATTATCCCGAATGAAATCGTGGATAGAACGCTAGATGACGTAAAGAAAGCAAGCGCTATTTTAAGTCTTGTAAACTTTGCCCCTGCCAATGTTAAAAAATGGATTGTGGCATCTAAAACAGGTACCGCAGTTTGGGGAGACTTAACAGATAAAATCGCAGGTGAACTAAGTGCAACGGTTACAACTTTAAATATCGAACTTAGCAAGCTGACCGCTTATCTGATTATTCCTAAGGCAATCAGAGAACTGTCACTTCCGTTTGTAGATAAGTATTTCAGAGCAATCTTAAGTGAGGCGATGCAAGATGGACTCGTTACAGGATACTTGAACGGCGATGGAAAAACAGGACCAATCGGAATTACGAGACAGATTGCTGTCACAGACACTGACGGAACCAACAAAGCAAAAGACATCGTAGCCACTATTACTAAGCTATCCCCTAAGGGTTTGGCACCGGTAAGAAAAACTCTTACAAAGGGTGGACTTAGAGTGGTATCCGGACTTTATCTAATTTGCAACCCATCTGACGAGGCAGAGTATGTTGACCCTGCTATGTTCGGCGAGGTTCTAACAGGCGGATATGTCAATAAGTCCTTTATTCCGATAACCAAAGTGGTAGACGCTAACGTGCCTGCCGGACAGGCAATCTTTACGATTCCGAACGCTTACGTTATGGGAACATCGGGTATCACGGTTAGTGACTACAATCAGACTCTTGCGATGGATGACAACGATGTAGTTATCGCGAAATGTTATGCCAATGGTAGAGCATTAGACGATTCTACTGCAGTTGTGTTTGACGTAACAAAGTTGCAGGAATACAAAGTATCTATTGTACAGGATGGAGCAGAGGCATCTATTAAGGCTCTAACAGACGCAGTAAATGCAATTAAGACAGTTGTAACACCTGCTGCGTGAGCAACTACAACACCAAAATAATTTAAGGAGGTGGAATCATGAGTGAGGACATTTTAGTTAAGATGGTCGGGCAAGTTAGGGATGAATTTCAGATTCCGTCGTATTTCCCTAACGATGCTCTCGAGCGGTATTTCCAGGAGGGGCACAGGTATCTTAGCAGACTCAATCCCAATGTCATCTTAGATGATGACGTGGAATTTCAGAGCCTGCTTAAGACCTATGTTTATTATGCTTACGAGCATCACGTTTACGAATTTGTGGAAAATTACCGTGAACCAATTTTATCCTGGCAAATGGGAAGTGAGGTTGACACATGAAATTACCAACTTACACGGATGGGCGGTTTGATTTATACCGCATCGTTACAGACGAAACGCAGGACTTCCCAAAAGATATTTTACAGAAAACAAATATCTCAATTTGGTACTCCGAAATATCCTTGTTTGACAGAGTGGTTTTTGAACTAGAGCAAGGCGGTATCCAAGCAACTATGAAAATCCGCATACCTAGATACAAGGGCATTGACACTAAATGTATTTGCGTTATGGATGGCAAAAAGCATCGTGTTTATAACGCTGCCCACATTGTTAACAAAAATGGGTTTGAAGAAACCGAATTAACATTGATTAAGCCGGAACAAGATTATGAGGTGCTACATGACTAAAACAGAATTAAGTGAATTATTGCACTCGGTCGGCATTCCGGTAAACGAGGGAATCACGAGTGACAAAAATATAAATGTATATCCGAGAATCGTATATTGGGCGTACATTTGGGAAGATTATATGGCATCGGGTGACGAGTACGAAGTGAAATCGACTTATCAAATCAGCTTTTATTCAAAAGAACCCGCACCCGATAAGCTAAAAGAACTCCGGCAAGCAATGCGTGATGTTGGCGAACACCCGATTATTTATCACGAATATATTGATACTGATAAAATATGGCACTCTTATTTTGCATTGGAAGTGATGGAATGAGTGTGGATTTTACAGACAGCGGAATGGATTTATTCAGCGAGTTAATCAAAGAATACTCCAAAAAAGCATCGCCCGAAAATGTCTTAAACGTGATGCAGGAAGCTGCTGACACTTTAGCAAGTGACGTTCGAGCACTGCCGAAACCCCGCTCTAATATATCTAAGCCGACTCATCTGCTAGATACTGTCACAACTAAAAAGATAGATGGAGAAATCGAAGTCGGTTGGGGAAAATATTATGGTCCAATGGTGGAGCGTGGAACAAGGCGAATGTCGGCACAACCCCATTTAAAACCAACATGGGAGCGAAACAAAAAGAAATACGTAGACGATATGAAGAAAAAACTTTTTAAATAGGAGGCAATTATATGAGTACAGTAACAAAAAAACCGCCAATTAAACAAACCGTTGGGGCACAATACGTATGCTTTAACACAATGGATGCTAACAGCGATTGGACAAACATTTTCGAGGAAGAAGTCGAAAAAACAGAGGTTGTAAAATCCGTTAAGATAACGGAAAACTCCGAATCCTCAAACATGTGGGCATCGGGCAAAGTATACGATTCTGACACTCTAAACAGTGGAACAGAAATCGAAACAGAAGTCCTTGCTTTTCCGGATGACACACTTGCAAAAATGCGGGGCGATGTTATAGACGAGGGCGGATTAGTTCTTGCAGGTGGAAATGGCGTCAGACCATATTTCGCATACGGCAAGGTGGTTAAACTGAAAAACGATAAGTTTAGATACGAGTGGTATCCAAAATGTAAGCTGACAGAAAACAGTGACGAAGTATCCACGAAAGAGGAAAAAGCGTCTGAACAGACTGATACAATTAAAATATCCGCTATGGCATTTAATGATCACGGCGATATCGTGGCAAAAGTGGGCGAAACGAACTTCCCCACCGGACTGACAGAAGATAAGTTTTTTGCTAAGCCGATAATGACAGCTACGGATTTGACTACGGCTATCGGAGCAACGACTCCACCGGAGACTAAACCGGCGGAGGATACAGAACCGACAACACCGGTTGACGGCGGAACAGAGTAAGGAGAGATAAATGACAGACAATTATATTACACTAATGGATGGGACTAATCTTGAAATAAAGGTTAGTTTCGCTACCATCTATTATATGGGTAAAAATAAGACACTCGGAAAACTATCAAAAAAGAAGAATCCAACGCAAGACGAGAACCTCGAACTAGCAGCGAATATGATTTATATTATCCTGCGATCAAACGGAAGAACAGTGACCTTTGACGAGGCACTTGCTTTAACTCCACCCGATCCGGATGAAATCAGTCGCATGGCAGAGGAGTTCACAAAGCGATTAGATGATTATAAAAAAAAAGTGGATGCCAAGAAGATGAGCATACCGAACAAATAGATATAAATTGGGCGGAATATATGGTCATGGCTAGACGTATGGGCATGAGTGAGGATGAATTCTGGCACTCGTGCCCTATTTTTTTTAATGAGTGTCTAGAGGCATTTAACGAACAGCAAAGAAAGGAGGCAGAGGCATATGGCGGATGATTTACAACGAGTAGGTCTAGTCTTTAAAGCAGATGGCGCGATTGATTTTAAGAAGTCTTTGACGGAAATTAATAGTGCGGTGCAGGTTAATAGGTCGGAGTTTAAGCTTGCTAAATCAACATGGGATGATTCAACGAAATCGCAAGAAAAATTGAAAGCTACTCAAAAATATCTAGCGAGTCAGACAAAAGACTATTCCGACAAGGTAATTCTATTAAAATCTCAACTAAAAGAGTTGGAATCTGCCGAAAATAAAGATACGGTTGCGATTGAAAAGAAAAAAGCACAATTGAACACTGCCACGTCATCACTAAATAGCTATAAAAAAGGCTTAGGCGAAGTTGAAGACAAGCTTAAAAATGGCAAGGCAAGAATAGATGATTATGTTAAGTCCATCGAGAAAGTCGGAGAAAAGGCAGGAAAAGCGGGCGACGTGCTCACAAAGGGCGTAACTCTACCGCTTGCCGCAGTCGGTGCCGCAGGAATCAAATCTGCGATGGATTTAGATGATGGATATGACACGATTATTCAAAAAACAGGTGCCACAGGGGATAAGTTAGAGGACTTAAACGAGGTTGCCGATAACGTTTTTGGCTCTATGCCGGTTGACATGACAGACGTAGGCACTGCGGTCGGTGAGTTAAACACTAGATTTGGATTCACTGGGGATAAATTACAGGGTGCTACAGAGCAATTTTTAAAGTTCGCAGAGGTAAATGGTACTGATGTAAATAACTCTATCCAATTAGTTGCTAGAGCGATGGGCGATGCAGGGATTGATTCGAGCGAATACAGCACCGTTTTAGACCAACTAACATCAGCATCACAAAACAGTGGTATTGGAGTCGATGAACTGGCAGGTAAACTGACACAATTTGGCGCCCCTATGAGAGCATTGGGATTTGATACAGAATCATCAATCGCAATATTTAGCCAATGGGAAAAGGCAGGTGTCAACACTGAAACAGCATTCGGCGGTATGAAAAAGGCTATCGGGAACTGGACTTCGGAGGGAAAAGACGCAAAAGTTGAGTTTGGCAATTTCGTCAAGGGAGTGCAAGACGGTTCTGTCAGCAGTCAAGAGGCATTGGAAATGTTTGGCCAAAAGGCAGGCACAGACATGGTTGATGCTATTAAGGGAGGCAGATTTAATTACGAGGAATTTGTCAAGGTGGTGCAGAACTCAAAAGGCACGCTAGGCGAAACTTACGATAATATGTTAGACCCGTGGGATAAATTTAAAGTTGTCATGAATCAAGCACAGAAACCCCTAGCAGAATTAGGTACTGTTTTAATAGAAGCTTTTCTTCCTGCCCTTGCCAAAGTAAGCGAGGTAATCAAAAAAGTAACAAAATGGTTCGGTGGACTTTCCGAGAGTCAAAAAAAGATGATTGTGACGATTGGCTTGGTCGTGGCGGCAATTGGTCCGGCTTTATCGCTATTTTCAAAATTAGCAATGGGTATAAAACTGGTCGCGGGGGCATTAAACTTTTTGCTAGCAAACCCGATAGTCTTAGCGATAGCGGCAGTAATCGCGATTATAGTTGTACTATGGACTAAGTGTGAATGGTTTAGAGATGGTGTAAAAGCAATTTGGGAGGCTATAAAAGTAGGATTTTCCGCAGTGGTAGACTGGTTTAAGACACTCCCCGAAACGTTTGCCGGGATATGGACTGGAATAAAAGACGGTGCATCGACCGCATGGAATAAAATAGCCGAGTTCTTTTCGGCAATGTGGACTGGCATCGGCGATGGAATCAAAACAGCATGGAATGGTATTAAGGATTTCTTTGTTGGAATATGGACCGGCATTAAGGACTTTTTCGTTGGCATATGGACTGGCATTAAAGGTGCGTTTGTTGCAGGAGTCGAGGCAGTTGCGAATTTCCTTAAGCCTGCGATGGATGCTATCGCGAATACAATCACTACAGTTTGGACTGGCATTAAAAACTTTTTCAGTATGATTTGGAATGGTATTAAAGTGGTGTTTACAACAGTAATCACGATTATAGCGGTTATAGTCGGAACGGTATTCGAGGTTATGACAACGATTATCGGCACCCAATTGAATATCATGAATAAAATTGTAACAACTATTTGGAACGCGATAAAAGGTTTTATCATGCCGATTGTCGAGGCTATCAAAAACGCAGTTTCAATCGCGTGGAATGCAATTAAAGACGTGACAACTACAGTATTTACAGCTGTCAGAGATTTCTTTGTTAATACATGGAACGGTATAAAGACAGTCACTACAACAGTTTTCACAGCTATTAAAGACTTTTTCGTCATGATTTGGACTTCAATTGTAGAATTTGTCACACCAATTATTGACAGAATCAAAAACACGATAACTAACGTTTGGAACGATATAGAAACTGTCATAACTACAGTATTTAATGCAGTCAGCGGATTTATAAAAACTGTTTGGAATGGAATTGTTTCGGCGGTGGTGGCAGTAATTACAACTTTAAAGAATACAATTACTAACATATGGAACGGCATTAAGTCGGTGACATCGACAGTGTTTAATGCAGTCAAAAACGTAGTCACATCGGTATGGGATGGCATCAAAAACGGTGTAACTACAGCGGTTAATGCTGTAAAAGATACCGTCAGCAACATTTGGAACGGCATAAAATCCGTAACCGAAAAAGTGTGGAACGGCATTAAAGACGCAATTATGACACCGATTAACGCTGTAAAAAATTTAGTCGGTAAAGCTATTAATGCTATTAAAGGATTTTTCGATTTTAAAATCTCGTGGCCTCACATCCCGATGCCACACTTTGGGATATCTCCATCCGGGTGGAAAGTCGGCGATTTGCTAAAAGGCTCTATCCCTCATTTATCCATCAAATGGAACGCAGAGGGTGGAATTTTGAACCATCCTAGCATCATTGGTGCTAACGGAAATCAATTATTAGGTGCAGGCGAGGCAGGTGCAGAGGCAATTATCCCGATTAGCAAATTAAAAGAATATATCCGTGAGGAAAACGCTAACAGTAACGCATCGTTAGTTAGTGCCTTAAAAGAGGCATTTACAGAGGTGACGCTACACGCAGTAGTCAATGTTGGCGATAAAAAGTTAACTGAAATAATGACAAAAGCAGTATCTAAGAGTGTAGGCACAAAACAGGCAGGGTGGAATATGGCAAGGGGGACTATTTAATGCAAAATATTATTTTTAATCAAATTAAAGACGATTCTTTGAGAATCAGAGTGGCACAATTGCTCGATATCCCTGCCCCGCAAAAAAATATTGAAGTAGTACAACTTCCTGCAAGAGACGGGGAGTTGACAATTGACAGCGGTTGCTATAAATCCATCGAGATATCAGCCGAATTTAATTATGTCGGCAACAATGATACCTGGTGGAGTACATGGCAACAGGCTAAGAGGTGGCTATCTGCTAAGGATACCACCTTAATTTTATCGGATAATCCGTACTATTTTTATAAAGTTTATTACGTAACAATCGACACCAACACACGAGAATCACTGCGGATTGGCAAATTTAAAGCAACTTTTATTTGCAACCCATACATGTATCGAACTGACGGAGTAGTCCCTGCGGATGTGACATCAGAAGAAATCCTGTTTATTGATACCGATCATGCACTAATCGTGGATACAGATGGCAGTGCGATAGCTACTACAGACAAAGTTATTTTAATAGATAATCATTATGCTAAAAGCAACCCGATCTATACGGTCGAGGGTGATGGAGAGTGTTATTTGCAGACAATAAATGGCTATATGCGTATCAATCTCATGCAAGGCAGCGTGACGCTAGACACGGATAAAGAGGTTGCTTATTTAAGTAACGGTGACAGTGCGAACAGGCTTGTAACAGGCGATTTCAGCGTGCTAAGGCTTAGCGAGGGTGCTAATTATATAACATTGGAATCGTTGGCTAATCTGTCGATAATACCGAACTGGAGGGAACTATGATACAAGTTTACAAGGCAGGCAATACAGACTTTGAGAGTAATGGTGATGCAGTCCTCCATCCCGAAAAATGTGAAGTCGAAATGAACGTCAATGGGGCGTGGACTCTTAATTTAGAGAATCCGGATGACGAAAATGTTGGCATAATCGAAAATGAATCGGTGATATCGGTCGACACTCCTGTTGGAAAGCGTCAGTTATTTAGAATTTATGACATAGAAAATGATGGCAGTAAAACAGTACAGGCATTGCCAATATTTTTTGACGCAGTCCATGACAGCATGATTTTTGATAGTCGACCAACCAACAAATTGGGACAAGATGCACTTGATATCATCACACAGGGAACGAGGTATAGCGGAAAATCAGATATTAAAGAATCCAACACGGCTTATTATCAGCAGAAAAATATCATAGAGGCATTATCTAGCGATGATGAAAATAGCTTTTTGAATCGTTGGGGTGGGGAAATCATTTATGATAATTATAAAGTGATAATCAATGAGCGATGTGGTGCTGATCGCGGTGCTAGAGTGGCACTCGGCTATAACTTAAGCGAGATAAAAGAGCATATTAACTTTAGTAGCAGCGACTTTGCGACAAGGGTTATCCCGAAAGCCTACAACGGTTATTTGTTAAGCGGTGACAAACACTATATTGACAGCCCCAATATTGATAAATTTACTCATCCGTATATAAAAATTATCGAATATCCCGATATCAAGTTGCAAATTGACTGTAACGAGGATGAGGTCGGCTATAAAGACCAAACAGAACTCGATATCGCCCTAACAGAGGCAGTTAAAAAAGATTTTGAAAGTGGTATTGACGTACCCGAAATGACATATGACATCAGCATCGTGGATTTAGCCAAAACAGACCAATATAAAGATTTTAAAGACTTGGTCGAGATTAAGCTAGGCGATACGGTCACGGTTTATCATAAAATGTTAAAAGTAGAGGCTAAAGCGAGGGTGTCACGCGTGGTTTGGGATTGCATCAAACAGGAAATCAAAGAAATCACACTCGGAAATGTGAAAAGTGACTATTTTAACAATGTATCTTCCACTATGGCAAGAGCCAACAAGGCAATAAAGGCTGATGGCACTGTCAGAGGCGGTCAGATACGCGAAACAGTAGATTTAGCACTCACGAAGTTGTACGCAATGCGAGAAAAAGCAAGATTGAGTGGTGATAAGGCTATTTTATTTGAGGATAAATACACGGAATCCGAAACGTACGGCGCAATGGCGATTGGTACCACTGGATTTATGATTGCGAAAGACCGAAAAGAAGATAATTCAGACTGGAATTGGTCGACATTTGGCACTGGGGCGGGATTTATCGCGGATTTGATTGTCGCAGGTCGAATCACATCGAAAAACTATGACCATGAGCGGAATACCGGATTTGCAATTGACTTAGACAGCGGATTGATTGAAATGTCGAAAATTCTGCTAAGGACTACAAGCGAGTTTAATACCGAAATGGAAATCGGTAGCGGAAAACTGACACTGCATCCGCCTGCCGTAGAGGGATACAACACGAGTGAGTTCTTTTTCAGACTGATACCCGACTTTGACAAAACAGGCGAGTATATAGTGCAACTTCGACCAAAAGAAACCGATGAGGGTAAAAAGAAAAATACATATTATTTTGACCTACAGGCAGATTTGTTGCAGATTTGGGCACCGCAAGTGGATTTTGCAAACACTACTAAGATTCGCACACTGCACGGTGCAGGAATTACCGGCACAGTCAATTTTTCCGATGGTTCTTATCTGAAATTTGAATGCGGAATCTGTATCGGTGGAAAAACAGCCAGTGGGGAGGACTTTAATGTCGATAATTAGTAGTAACAGTTATCTGACGCTAGAGCAGATGGCAGGTAACGCACAGTATATCATGGATTACCTAACTAGTAGAGGATGGACTAAAAATGCAGTTGCCGGAATGCTAGGCAATATGCAAAGCGAGTCAAACATTAATCCGGGCATATGGCAATCGTTAGCGACTGGCAGAACAGATTTAGGCTATGGGTTGGTACAGTGGACTCCTGCAACAAAATATATCGGATGGGCGCAATCAAAAGGGTATGCGTTAGGAGATATCAACGGACAGTTGGTTAAAATCACAGAAGAAGTCGCATCGAATACGCAGTGGCAACACGTCACAACAACGATGAATTTCATAGACTTCACGAAATCGACAGATTCGGTCGAAACACTGGCGGAATTATTCGAAATGAATTATGAACAACATGACGGTGCCGCTCAACCAGTACGAAAGACGCAAGCAAGATATTGGTTTGACCATCTAAACGCAGGTGCTAACACTAAAATTATGGAAGTCATAGCATTGGTAAAAAGCCGAATCGGGAAAAACACATATACAAACGACCCTGCGAGAGAAAATGTATTCGGCGGGTGGTCGGATTGCTCATCGCTAATGTGGAAATGCTTTAAGCAGGCAGGCGGGATATTTATAGGAAGTTACACAGATGAACAGCTAACATATGGCAGGCAGGTTTGGCAAAATGGCAATGGCAGTCACATTTTTACATTGGATATGCAAAAGGCATCGACCGCACAGCCAGGCGATTTGATATTTTGGGGCAATACACAGACAGATGCCACTCACGTAGAAATGTATTTGGGTAATAATCAGATTATCGGGCACGGTAGTGGTATCGGACCAACGGTTAAGCAGGCGGATGCGTATAACCACCCCAATGTATTATTGCAAGTCCGTCGATACATCGAGGGAACAGTCACACCGAGCGACCCGATAGACTCAAAAAGGGTGTCTATAGTCAGTTTTATAGCAGGATAAGGAGGAAAAATGGAAACAAAAACAATAGATAAATTAGTCGAGGCTACAGAGATTACCGACTCCGATTTGTTACTTTTACAGACGGCAGAGCCAAAAACAAAAAGAATTTTGTGGTCTACGATTGTGAAAAGCATAATCTCACAGGCAGGTGTCGATAAAAAAGTGGAAATAGCGAATTTAGTTAGTAACATTGCCGAAACCGACATGACAAAGGTGCCGACAATGGAAGTGATATCCGCAATATTAGCGATAGTGGAAACACCCAATGTCATCACGGACGAACGGCATTTTAACGGAAACAATACGAATAAGATGACCGTTGACGCAAAAGAGGGTTACAAACTAATTGGCGTTTACAATTACGCAACACAGTTTAATGGATTAAGAGTCAATGACTTTCAAGGTAATAATAGCAACAACAAAGAAGTTTACACGATATATTTTGACTCAAATCAGCCGACTGCAAACGGCATGGAATTACGATTAGTGTGGCTAAAAAAATAAGAAAGGGTGGAAAATAATGGCAAAAATTAAAATATCAAATGGGGTACTATTCAATTTAGTACCCAATGGAATTTATTACACAGAAAAAGAAATGACGCTCATTCTAGCAAACGTGCCTAGCGAACTAAAGGAAGAAATCGGCAAAGCAGACGTATTTGCAGAAATTGAATTATTAGACGATACCGATACATCGGTGGGAAAATATAGCGGATACAGTCAAATCGCAAGCAAAGAGGAATTGAACGATTACGTCATT
>Ga0172378_10004139_pt1 | contig 13613 bp, 11 predicted proteins | sample GrowelOW332metaG_FD_119755 | JGI IMG/M metagenome (GOLD analysis project Ga0172378, IMG submission 119755) | Groundwater microbial communities from an aquifer near a municipal landfill in Southern Ontario, Canada - Pumphouse #3_1 metaG | ecosystem: Environmental > Aquatic > Deep subsurface >... | reverse complement strand
GTAATTCTTGATGTTATGATGCCCAAACTTGATGGTATTTCGGTAGTCAAAAGACTTAGAGAAAAAGGTAATAATGTACCTGTATTAATTTTGACAGCGAAAAGTGAGATAGATGATAGAGTTCTAGGACTAGATTCGGGGGCTGATGATTATTTGACAAAGCCTTTTGCAATGAAAGAATTATTAGCAAGAATTAGGGCTATGTATAGGCGTAAAAATGAGGTTATTAATAACTATAGCTTTGGTAATATGATACTAAATCCTAAAAACTTTGAAATAAAATCAGGGGAAGGAACTATAAGACTTACTAATAAAGAGTATCAAATGTTGGAAATGCTTATTTCAAATCCAAATTGTCTTATTTCTACAGAAAAATTTATGGAAAACATATGGGGATTTAATTCGGAATCAGAAATAAATGTGGTATGGGTTTATATATCCGCAATACGCAAAAAACTAAAGGCGATAGGCTCAAATGTAAATATTAAAGCTGTCAGAGGAGTCGGTTATAAATTGGAGGAAAAGTATGATTAAGAAAATACAAAAACAATTTATAATTATAGCTATGGTGGCTATCTTTTCTGTGTTAGCGATTATTATGGTAACTATAAATGTGATTAATTATGATAAAGTAGGAGAATTTGCAGACACTGTTCTAGATTCTTTATCAAGCAATAATGGTGAATTTGGTACACCACCACCACAAGGGGAAGAAAGTGTTAGACCGCCAATGGAAAATGGAATGACTAACGAAACACCATTTGAAACTAGATTTTTTACGGTAAAGTATAATCTAGATGGAGAAATAGTAAATGTTAATGTAAGCAAAATATTTTCTATAAATGAAGAACAGGCGGAAGAATATGCAAATAATGTAACTAGTGGCAATAAAGATAAAGGTTATAATAATTTTTATCGATATAAAGTAACAGAAAAAGAAGATGGAAAACTTGTAATTTTTGTAGATTGCACACGTGGGCTTACAAATGCAAATCAATTTTTGCAAACAAGCATTATTATTTCTATAGCGGGTTTGTTATGTGTGTTTTTATTAGTGTTATTCTTTTCTAAAAAAGCGATGGCACCTATTATCAAAAGTTATGAAAAGCAAAAGCATTTTATAACTGATTCTAGTCACGAATTAAAAACTCCGCTTACAATTATTTCAGCCAATAACGAAATAACAGAACTAGAAAGTGGAGAAACGGATTGTACAAAGAGTATTGCAAGACAAGTTACTAGAATGACATCAATGGTAAAAAGTCTTACTGCATTATCAAAAATTGATGAGCAAGAAGCTTTAGAAGAAAAAGAAAAATTTAATTTTTCTGATGCGGTATTAGATGTTTATGCGCAGTTTGAAAATATAGCAAGAACACAACAAAAAATACTTACTAAAAAAGTAGAAGAAAATATTGAATATGTTGGAGATGAAAAAATTATTAGACAACTTGTGAATGTTCTGCTAGATAATGCGGTTAAATATTCATTTAATAAAATTAATGTCGAATTAGCTAGAGTAAAAAATCATATAGAATTAAAAGTAACAAATAATACCAATGGAATTGAAGAGGGGAATTTAAACAAATATTTTGACCGCTTTTACCGTTCTGATGAAATGAGAGCGTCTGCTATTGAAGGTAACGGAATTGGATTATCTATAGTAAAGGAAATTGTTGAGCTTCACAAAGGTAAAATATCAGCTTATAGTGAAGACGGTGAAATTTTTGTAATAAAAATTATTTTGTAGAATCCATAAAATAATATTGTAAAATAAAAAAAACTTGAAATTGTAAATAAATTTCAAGTTTTTTAATTTTCAAGTAAATTTTAACTAAAATTTTAAGTTCATATTAGTTTGGTATCATATTATTAGGTTATGAAAAGGAGATATCTAAAATGAAAACTAAAAAAACGATAATGTTTATAATAATAGTTGTACTAATGATTGCTGTTTTATGCAGTTGTGGCAATAAAACTTCAGATGAAGATGCAACTTATGAAAGTTCTGCTTTTTCTTTAGCGGATAGTGAGAGTTATTATGGCGATGCTTTCGGTGATGGCAGTGTGATTGATATCAAAGTTGATATCACTACAGAAAATTGGGAAGATATTTTAAATAATCCAATTGATGAGGAATTCCACACAGCAAATGTTACTTTTAATGGTATTTCCCTTGATAATGTTGCTTTCCGTACCAAAGGAAATTCAACTCTAACAAGTATAGCCAATAGTGATTCGGAAAGATACAGTTTCAAAATTAAAACAGACAAGTACATTGATGACCAAACAATTAATGGCTTAAACGAGTTTGTACTTAATAGCAATTATGCTGATGCATCATATCTTAGAGAATATCTTACCTATGAAGCAATGGCAGAAATTGGCGGAATTGTTCCTAATTTGACATTTTGCAATTTGTATATAAATGATGAACTATATGGCTTCTATCTTTGTGTAGAATCTTATGATGATAGTTTTGTTGAAAGGATTACCGATGATGAAAATGCTTGTTTGTATAAAGCAGACGGTGACAATTGTTCTTTACTAACTAATGATGATACTACAGGATTTGATAGTCAATATGGCGATGATAAAGATTGTGAAAATATCAAAAATCTAATTACGGTATTAAATAATACAACAGAAGAAAACAAAGGTGAGTTGGAAGATATATTAGATGTAAATAGTGTTCTTAAAGGTATAGCTGTAAATTATGTAATGGGTAATTATGATAGTTATAGTGGCAAGTTTGCTCATAATTATTATTTACTTTTTTCAGATGGTAGCTTTAAATATGTAGGCTGGGATTATAATATGGCATTCGGTGCATTCCCTGAAGATAGCGGAACAAGTGCTACATTAGATATTTCTACACCTATTATGTTAACGACAGAAGCAAACCGTCCATTATTTTCTAAATTATTAGCTATTGATGAATATTATGAAACTTATGTTGATTATGTAAAACAATTAGCTACTTATTGGACCGACTTTGAAAATGTAATTGCTGATAAAGTTAATTCAATTAGACCTTATGTAGCTAGCGACCCTACAGCATTCTATACAATAGATGAATTTAATAGTTGTGTAGCATATTCAGAAGATGTAGTCCTTGCTGCTCCAACAACTCAAGATGGAATAGTTCCACAAGACGGAATGGTTCCACAAGACGGAATGGTTCCACAAGACGGAATGGTTCCAACACCAGACGAAGGTACAACACCACCAGACGGAACAACTCCACCAGATGGAACAACTCCACCACAAGGTATGACACCACCACAAGGAACAAGACCACCACAAGGGGCAACACTACCTACAGATGCAACAGCACCTGCACAAGATGCAAAAATTGGTGGCAATAAAACAATGACTAGTTCTATTTCAATTGTTAATTATATGAAGACAAAATTAGAAACTATAGCGAATGCTACAAAATAAAAAAGGAGCTGATATTATGAAAAATGCGAATGTATTCAAAAGGTGTGAAATGAAATATCTTTTATCAAGTGAGCAATATGAAAAAATAATAAAATGTATAAAAGAGCACACTAAAGAAGATGAATTTGGATTGAGCACTATACAAAGTTTGTATTATGATACGCAAAACAGCTTGCTTATAAGACGCTCAATAGAAAGTCCAACTTATAAAGAAAAAATAAGAGTAAGAAGTTATGGACTTGCAAAAGATGATAGTCAGGTGTTTGTAGAGTTGAAGAAAAAATACAATAATATAGTCTTCAAAAGGCGTATTAAATTGACAAATAATGAAGCTAAAAGCTATATGAACAATAATCAATTGGAAAAACCATCTCAAATAGGAGTAGAAATAGATTATTTTAAGTCCTACTATAACAAGTTAGTTCCATCAATGTTGCTTATATATAATAGAATAGCTTACTACTCTACTGAAATTGAGGATTTGCGTATAACATTTGATACAAATATCAAATTTAGAGATTATGATTTGGAATTAGATAAAGGATTTTATGGAAAGAGCATTTTAGATGAAAATCTATATCTAATGGAAATAAAAACAGGTACAGCAATGCCATTATGGTTAGCTCGTTTATTAAGTGAAAATCTTATTTATAAAACATCATTTTCAAAATATGGCACAGCATACAAAATAGTTCTTAATAATAAAAATATGGAGGTAAAAAAAGTTGGATAATTTCTTTAATTCGATATTCGATAGTACTACTACAAGTACAATGACATCAGGCAATTTCTTTTTGTGTTTGCTAGTTGCATTAATAACAGGAATAGCATTCGCTCTTATGAGTTCTTACAAAAGCTCATATACAAAAAGTTTTATAATAACACTAGCTATGATTCCTGCTGTTGTATCATTAATTATAACAATGGTAAATGGAAATATAGGTACAGGTATTGCAGTAGCAGGTGCGTTCAGCTTAGTTCGATTCCGTTCGGCACCGGGCACAGCAAAAGAAATATGTGGTATCTTTATAGCAATGGCAACAGGTTTGGCATTTGGTATGGGTTACCTTGCTTATGCAGTAATCTTTTCAGTAATAATGGGTGCAATGGTAATTGTATTTACAATAACAAAATTTGGTGAAAGACCACTAAATGGAAAAGAAAAAGTATTGAAAATAACCATAGCAGAGGATTTAGATTACACCACAATTTTTGATGATTTGTTTGCAACATATACAGATAAGGTTACATTGATTTCTGTTAAAACTGTAAATATGGGCAGTATGATAAAACTTCATTATAAGCTAACACTAAAAGATGAAAAACAAGAAAAGGCACTTATGGACAACCTAAGATGTAGAAATGGGAACCTAGAAGTTATGTTTAGTAGACAAGACTTAGCAGAAAGCGATTTGTAAAATTGTTAATAAAAGAATAATAATATAAATAACTACTTTCAATAATTGGAAGTAGTTATTTTTATATATATTTGTTATAAATAATAATTTCTAAGAATATATTTTAGTAATATATATAAATTAGGAGAATTATTAATAATGGAAAATGTACAAATTATTAGTGTACCGATTATTGCAACAATAGTATATTGGGTAATAAATCTTATAAAATATACGATTAAGGGAAATGAAAAATTCAAGAGATATATTCCATTGGTGTCTGCAGGATTTGGTGCAGTACTTGGCATTATTGGCTTTTATTTAGCACCACAACTTTTTGGGACAGAGAATATTTTTGTTGCTATAGTAATAGGTGGAGCAAGTGGACTTTCCGCAACAGGGACAAATCAAATATTCAAACAATTATCCTATGCAAATATTGAGCAAAGCAAGGAAAATAAAAATATAAAAAGTAAATAAATTTAATAATTTTTATGTAAAAAGTAAAAATAGCCATACTTAGAAATAGGGTATGGCTATTTTGCAAGTAAATTTATAAAAATATTGTTACGCAAGGTTTGGCAAATTGTATATATTATGTTATAATTAATAAAAATAAAGTGGACAATGGATAAAAAAAATTAAATGAGTATATTAACAATAAACAACTTAACACATACATTTGACGGTAAAATTCTTTTTCAAGATGCCTCTCTTTCGATAAATAACGGTGAACATACGGGTATTGTCGGTCTAAATGGAGCAGGTAAAAGTACTTTTATGAATATCATTTGTGGCAAATTAATACAAGATGAGGGCGAAGTAAGATGGCTTAAAGGCATAAAATGGGGTTATCTTGACCAGCATTCGGATATTGATAGGTCGCTAACAATAATGGAATATTTGCAAATCTCTTTTAAGGAGTTATTCGACTTAAATGATAGGTTAGAAGCTATATATAAAGAAATGGAAACAGAAGTGGATATGGACAAACTAGAAACGATGATAAACCGTTCTAGTACTATGATAGAAGAGCTTACAAAACAAAATTTTTACAATATAGATGCGGAAATCAAAAAAGTAGCTAACGGACTAGGTATTGGTGTTATTGGTTACGATACCTTGATAGATAATTTGAGCGGTGGACAAAGAACAAAAGTAATGCTAGCTAGTTTGTTACTATCGGATTTTGATATTATTTTACTTGATGAACCTACCAACTATTTAGATATAGAACATATTACTTGGCTTACCGAATACCTAAATAAATATAAAGGTACGGTATTAGTAATTTCGCACGATACGGAGTTTTTAGATAAAGTTAGTAGAAACATAGTAAGTGTAGAAGGAAATCAGATAAAGAAATATTCGGGTAATTACCAACAATTTTTAGTTGTTAGTGCAATGAATGAAAAGCAACATATCGAAAATTTCAAAAAGCAACAACAACACATAAAAAAAATGGAAACATATATTGCGAAGAATAAGGCAAGAGCAGCAACTGCAGGAATGGCAAATTCTAGGAAAAAAATGCTTGATAAGATAGAAATAATAGACAAACCTAGTACAATTTATCCGTCTACCTTTAATTTCCCAGCGATAGAAATGCATACAAAGGATTTTCTTATTGTTAAAAAGCTAATTATCGGATATGACCAACCCCTTTTACCAGAAATTAATTTTCATATGGATAGTGAAACAAAAATTTGGATTAGAGGAACAAATGGAATTGGCAAAAGTACGCTATTAAAAACTTTAATGGGGAAAATTCCTAGTTTGGGTGGTTCTTATAAATTTTCAGTTAATAGTAGGATTCTTTATTTGGAGCAAGACTTAGAATTTTCAAATAATGAATTAACAGCATCGGCATATATTTCTGATTGTTATCCACGAATGAATGCAAAAGAAATAAGGACGCAATTAGGTAGAGTTGGTATAAAAAATGACCTTGCAATTAAGCCAATATCAAATTTAAGCGGTGGTGAACAAGTAAAGGTGAAACTTTGTGCATTAATGCAAAATGAATGTAATTTACTAGTATTAGATGAACCAACCAACCATTTAGATATAGTAGCTAAAGAAAGTTTGGCTAAAGCACTTCAGTCCTTTAAATGTGCAATTATTTTGGTTACACACGAAAAGCAGTTTGCCGAAAGTGTTTGTAACAAGATTTTTGATTTATAGAATTTAAGCAAATAAAAATAAATTGTATATAAAATTGTAATCACCCTATTATAGGGTGATTTTTTATGGATAAATCTAATTCAAATATAATATTGTTATGCTTTTATTGTCTACTCTTATAAGTTCTTCTTCTTGCATAGTTTTTATTTCTCGAAATAATGACGGTCTTCTCACGCATAATAAATCGGCAAGTTCTTTTTTTGTGATGGGTAAAAGTATTGTATTGCTATTTTGAAGTAATGCTTGTTTTTCTAAATATTTTTTAAGATTATCTCTTAAAGATTTTTTAGAGAACATAGCAATTTTTTCATTCAGACCTTGCGAATTTTGAGAAAGGGATACAATAAAATTTTTAACAAAATAATAATCGTGTAATAAAGTATCGATTGTTTCTTTATTTATGTGCAAAACTTCACAATCGGATAAAGCATATATATTATATGGATATTCATTTTTCGTCGAAAATAATAAATTTGCGCCAATGATACTATTTTTTTTGAATACAAACATTGCCATTTGTTCGCCTTTTTCAGAAAGTGCGTGAGAAATTAAGCTACCAGATATAATAATATCTAAATTTTTGCATTCTTCGGTTTCATTATAAACACTTGCCCCTTTGTGATATTTTTTTAAGTTTGTTCCTGATATCATTGCTTCATAGTATTCTTTGCTAATATCTTTGAATATATTGATTTCCAGTAATATTTCTAATTTGGTCATAAGTTGCTCCTTAATTATATATTTTATTATACAGAAAAGAAACATAAGTGTCTATCAAATTTTAGATTAGCAATATATAATAAAATAAACTTTATAAGAAAGGAGATTTTTTAATGGACATATTTACAATGGCAATGTGGGCAGGAACAGGCGGTTTTCTTATTTTTTCGGTTGTAAAAGATAAGAGTAAAACCAAAAGAGCACTAAAAATGGCATTTGGAATGGGAAAGGGAATGCTACTTAGCATACTTTCTATTATTTTGCTTATTGGCTTAGTGCTTGCCATTCTTCCACCACAAAGTATAGCCGGGTTTGTGGAAGAACAAAATAAATTATTAGCAACAGTAGTTGCGGCTGCATTCGGGACAATAACTCTAATACCTGCTTTTATAGCATTTCCTCTTGTAGGAACGTTAGTTGATGCGGGGGTAGGGGTAGTTCCTTCGGTAGCTTTCCTAACTACACTAACTATGGTCGGAGTTGTGACATTCCCGCTAGAAAGAAAAGAATTTGGTGCAAAGTTCGCTGTAGTGCGTAATATATTAAGTTTTGTATTCGCAATAATCATAGCACTTGTAATGGGAGTAATAATATGATAAATGTAAAAAAAGATGAAAAAAGTAAGATTCTTAATGTAATCAAAAACAATATATTTTTTATTATAGTATTGATATCTTATGTGGTTATGTTTATAGTAAAACCACCTATGGGCGTAACATCTGTAAAAAACAGTGTTTATTATTTGAAAGAAATGCTTATGATTATGCCAGTAATATTTGTTTTAACTGCTCTTTTGGATACTTGGGTGCCGAAGAAAACGATAATGAAATCGTTAGGTAAAGAATCTAAAATTAAGGGAACTATTTTTGCTTTTATATTAGGCGGTATTTCAGCAGGTCCTATTTACGCAGCATTCCCATTTTGTGTAATGTTACATAAGAAAGGTGCATCAGTTAAGAATATTATTATAATATTGAGTTCTTGGGCTGTAATAAAGGTTCCGATGCTTATTAACGAAGTAAAATTCTTAGGAGTAAAATTTATGGCTATTCGATGGGCATTAACAATGGTTGCTATAATAATATTTTCTTGGATAGCATCTAAAATTATTAAGGATAAGGATTTACCAGAAGAAAAAGAAGAAGAAAATAAATGTGATGTCAGTATAAACCGTGACGCTTGTATGGGTTGCTCGCTATGTGCTAAAAATTATCCAGAATTATTTGGAATAAATAATAAAAAAGCAGAAGTTAAAGAACACGATTTTATAATTAATGTAGAATTGCTTAATAAAGTTGTTGAACAATGTCCTGTTAGTGCAATAACAACAAATATTGTTAAACAAAAAGGCGAGGATATAATAAATGAAATTTCGCAAGATGAAACCGATACTGTTGAAGAAAAAGAAAGTGAAGTAAGTTGATAAAAAAACTTTTAATATGAAATAAAAAATCCCACTTGGAAGAGTGGGATTTTTTAAGTCTAATTTGTAAAATTTACGAAGAATTTAAAAAAATATAAAGAATATAATTTTAGTTGTTATTGCTTTCGATTATTAATTTATCAGCAACTAATGCGATTAATTCACCGTTAGTAGGTTTTTCCCCTTTGGCATAAATCTTAATTCCAAAAATTGCATTAATGTTTTCGATTTTGCCACGACTCCACGCTACTTCAATTGCGTGCCTAATTGCCCTTTCTACTTTGCTTGCACTTGTATCAAAATGTTTTGCAACAGTAGGATATAATTTTTTAGTAATAGAATTTATCATATCAGGTTCGTCGATAGATAATTTTACTGCCTCACGTAAAAATTGATAACCTTTAATGTGAGGAGGAATACCGGCGCGGATAAAAATATTACTTAGTTTTTCATCAATATTATAATGACGATTGACTTTAATATTTGAGCTAGGCAGCATTAGATTGTTGATTTTTTCCCTTAACTCAACAAATGAATATGGTTTAAAGAAACAATATGCAAAACTATATTCGCTGAGGTAACTAGGGAATTCTTCACGCATCTTGCTAGATGTCAATATTAACTGAGTTGGAGCGCTAATTCCCCTAATTATATCTTTAGCGCGGTCGAACTCGATATCAACTACTGCAATATCAATGTTGTTGGTTGTATAGATTTTTGTAAAATCCATATAATTGCTACAAGTTTCGAGTCTGATTGACTCATCTTCATTGAAAAATTTGTGTGCTGTAATTGCTAGTGAACAATTTCCATCACAAAAAATAGTATTATATTTACTCATAATTACTCCTTATCATTTTTTTTTTTTGAGAATTTTGTACAAAATTGTGATATCTACAATTATATTATCATCTTAACAAATCTATGTAAAGTATTTTTGTACAATTTTAATAAATAATTTTGTACAAAATTGTCGAATGTACTATTTACTAGGCAATAACTAGTGCATTTAATTATGTTTTTGTTTTATTTGTGAAAATTTGTGAAATTATAGAAGTTAATAAAATAACAATGAAAATTTTAAGAGAGAAAAGTTTTATCAAGTTTTACATCAAATCTGTTCACATTATTCTCTTGTTCTCTTAATTTATCTTTTAGATAAAAACTGTATGTTTCTTTATCGCTTATAATTATGTGGTCAATAAGTTTGATATCAAGGGAAGTTAGAGTTTGATGTAATATGCTAGTACATTCAATATCCGAATAAGAAGGCATAGCATTCCCTGACGGGTGATTGTGGCAAAGGATGACAGCGTGTGCCTTGTGGAACAAAGCAAGCTTAATAATGTCTTTTGTTGCTACCGACAATGTATTGTTGCCTGTTGTTATTTGATCGGTGCTTATTATCGCATTCTTGCCGTCAAGAGAAATAAGGTATAGGCATTCATAAGGCTTAAGGCGTAATATAGAACGCAAATAAGGTAAGATATTATTTATATTAAGAATTGTTTTTGGAATGTTTTTGCTCTTTTCATATTCAACTAATAATTTTGGCAAAGAATTTATTAAAATGCAAGCATTTTCTGTCATATCTTTGATGGTTATTAGGTCATTAATGTCCGCATCCATAACTTTATCTAGGCTACCAAATTTTTCGATAAGCAAATGTGCAATTTCATTGGTGTCCTTATAAGGAATAGCAAAGAAAAGAACAAATTCCAAAATTTGATAATCGTGCATATCAGTAAAACCTTTAGTCGATACCAAATTTTTTATTCTTTGTCTATGCCCCTTATGCACATTGTTTTCTTTTGTAGTCATTTTTAATTTATTTTTAGTAAGGCAATATCATTATTGTTTACAAAACTTAATAATTTTTCAGATACTTTTTCGTCTAAATTATTTGTATTAATAACGGCAAATTGTATAGTGTTTACATTCTTTACTTCGCTAAGCAAGCTAAATAGTGAATGTTTTATAGCAAATTTACCTAGTGTTTCAAGAGAGATGTCAATTTCCTTAACAAAACGACCACCTTTATTATTGTTGATAATTCCAGCTTTATCTTCTTGAATTTTGAAGCTAAATTGTCCAGCGGTTATAACAAAAAGAGTGTCACTAGCCAAAGAAATAAGTTTATCTTTATTTTTTGTGCTAAGAATTTCTAATTTATCACTTATTTTAGTATAATTTTTTAGTGCAGTATTTTGATTAGCAATTTCATTTTTAACAAAATCAGCAAGGAATATTTTATCATACAAATTAATTAATATTTTTTGATTATCTTCAATATTTTTTTGTATTTCTTTCTTTGCTAATAGTAATTCGGCTTCTTTGTTAATATAATCTTGATTTTTTTCTAAATCAAGTTTTGTTTTAGCAATTTTATTTTCAAAACTACTTATATTGCTTGTTATTTCATTTATTTTTACTTCTAAGCCAGCAAAATTTTCATCGCTTAATATCTCTTTTGTTATTTGTTTAATTTCTTTTTCACTAATGCTAGAATATTCTTTATTATTACTAATAAGTTCTTTATTCTTTTCGGCAATTTCTATTTTTTCAGCAACTTGATTATAAATTTCATCAAATTCTTTTTTCTTATTTTCTATTAAATCTTTAGTCGTAGCAACTTGATTTTGTATAATTTGTTGTTCTTCATTATTTTTTACAATTTGGTCTGTAATTTCATCAAATTTATCTTTAATAATAGATAATACCAATTCTGGATATGTTAATTCTTTATCATTCTTAACAACAATAATAGTATTGTCACGATTAACTAAAGAGCAAATTTTTGCATTAATTTGGCTTATTTGATTTTCTATTTCTTGTTTTCTAATTGTTAGTTGGTCTAGTCTAATATATACGCCATCTTCATCAGCTTCTTTTTTATCTAACTTATCAGCTTGTTCATTGACATTCTCGATACCAATAACTGCCCCTAATTTTTCAAATTCTAAAGTTGCATTTGTTATATCTTCATTAAGTTTTTCCAAAGTGCATTGAGCTTTTGGAAGCAAAGTTTCTTCAATAAGTTGTATTTGATTAGTAGAAGTAGTTATATTACATTCGCCAATCTTAACTAAAGACATAATATTGTTATATTCAGCTATTTGTTGTGAGTAGAAAGCAGATAACTTTATAGTATCTGTTAGTTTTTTGCTTAAAGACAAATTATCATTTACTTCTACTGATTGTAATAGTCTTTTGATTAACTCAATTTTTGCTTGTTTGGTACTAATTAAACTTCCTATATATGTTTTGCTATCGTTTTCACGCGTCGTTAATGTACCAAGTCTAATATTGATTTTTTCGAGTTGTGCTACATAATCTTTTTGTATAGCAATAGCAGCTTGTTTTTCAGTTAGTAACTGATTAAGTGCTTTTTCTGTTTTAATAATAGCTTTTGTACAATCAATTTTGTCCATAACCTTATTATTACAAACAGGGCATTTTTCGCCATATTCTAAAGAATTTAGGTCATCAATATATCTTTTTTTGGTTTGAGTGCTTAATATTTTTTGGTCTAAAGTGTCTATTTTGTCGTTCAGTCTGTCCATAAAACCGACTAAAGTTTTTTTGGCATTTAGTAGGGCATCTTTATCTTCGCAATATTCTCTTTTTGCGTTCTCATTTTCATAAATTTTATTGTCTATAGCTGTAATTTCAGATTGAATATTACCAATAAGAATTTGGTTTCTATACAAAGTTTGTTTGTACATTTCGGTATTGTTAAGTTTTGCATAAAGCATATCAATACCTTCTTTATCATATTCAATTTTCTTTTTTTGTGCATCAGCAATAATAGATTTGTTATCAATTATTATTGGTCTTAAATTGTCCAATTTAGTTTTGTAATCAGTAACTGATTCACTAATTATTTGTTGCATTTCTTTCTTATCTTTAATAAATACATCTAGAAGTACAGAATTACGGATATCTCTTTTTTTAGTATAATCCATTTTTACTCTGTTAAGTTCTGTTTTTTCAGTTTCTATCTGAAATAATAAATCATTATACTCGTCCATTTTTGCAGTTTTAGTAGCATTATATTCATCTATTTTTACTGTGCATTTGGCATAATAATTATCCAATTTTTTGTTAAAATCGCCATCAGGTCTAGTAGGTTCTACATCGCTAATAACATAATTAAGCAATTGTGATTGCAATTCGGTATTTTTATCATTGTGATAATTATTTTTATTATCAAGTTCTAAAACCAATTTTTCATTGGTGTCAATTTCTTCTTGAATATTATCAAGCTTTGAAGTAAATTCATTTACTTCACTATCTAATTTTTCATTTTCGCTTGTTGCGGTTTTGTAAACATCAATAAAAGAAATTATTTCTTTAGCTTTGTTGGAATTAATTATTTTCTCATTGCAAAAATCCACTTTTTTATTTTCGTCTAATGCTAGTTCATATTCATTTTTCAAGTTTTC
>Ga0172378_10004138_pt1 | contig 13614 bp, 7 predicted proteins | sample GrowelOW332metaG_FD_119755 | JGI IMG/M metagenome (GOLD analysis project Ga0172378, IMG submission 119755) | Groundwater microbial communities from an aquifer near a municipal landfill in Southern Ontario, Canada - Pumphouse #3_1 metaG | ecosystem: Environmental > Aquatic > Deep subsurface >... | reverse complement strand
TGTTATACCACATTTGGGCAGGACCTTATCAGGAATAGCACTTATGCCTTATACAGAAAAGACTCAAAATGCGTCTTTATGTTACTCAATTAAACTCGAAAGTAAATTAGATTCTGTAAAAGTTCGTTTGGTCTTAGGTAGTACAATGCCATTTATTAAAGGTGGACATAAAATAAAAATAGGCTTCAATATATCTAATACTAAAACTTTAAATATTAACAATGAGCTCAATTGGAAAAACAATTACACCAAAATGTATCCAACTGCAGCCGCAAGGATAATAGAAAAACAAGTTAGTTTGGCCTTGCCAAGTTCTAAGAATGGAACTTATATATTTACTTTTCAGCCACAAGATCCCGGTATTGTTCTGTATAAAATAATCATAGATTGCGGAGGTTATGAAGATAGCTGGCTAAAAATGAAAGAAAGCCCTTACAAAAAGGAAAACTATTGAATGTTTTCCTTTTCCTTATATTCGGAAGGTGAAACCCCATATAGCTCTTTAAAAGCATATGAAAAATAATTTATACTTGTGAATCCTACTAATTCTGAAATCTCCGTTATATTCTGATTCTTTTCTTTAAGTAACATTGCAGCTTGTTGCAAACGTACATTACGAATAAAATCGCGGGTTGTCTGATTAGTTAATTCTTTTAACTTCCTATGTAAATGCACTCGGCTTAATCCAACCTCAGTAGCCAACATTTCAACGGTAAAATTCGGATTTCCAATATTTTTATTGATTTCATTCATTACCCTCTCCATTAACTTTTCATCAGGACTTTTGATATCTATTTTTTCAATTTTATCTTTTTGTTCCTGATTTCCTCCATAGCTATTTTTTAATGTTTCTCGATTATGGAGTATATTAAAAATATTCTTTTTCAAGACTTCGATATGAAATGGCTTTGTAATATAACTGTCAGCGCCTACATCTAAACCTTCAAGTATGTCTTCTTCACTATTTTTTGCAGTTAACAGAATAATCGGAATATGATTCAAATGTATATTCTGTTTCATCTTTTTACAAAAAGTGATACCGTCCATCAAAGGCATCATAATATCGCTTACTACTAAATCAATTGGGACATTAAACATTATTTCCAAAGCATCCTTTCCATTACTACTTTCTATTATATGAAAATCACAGCCCAGTTCTTCATGCAAATAGGATCGAATTTCGTTATCATCTTCCACTATTAAAATTTTATAGTGTGTCGCTGTTTTTGTGTTTTCTGGAACATAAGTTTCCTCTTCAATTTGAGGTAGTGGTTCTAAATCAATTGATTTATTAAATCTCTGAGATGTCATTTCCTCTGGTTTAAGAAAAGAATTACCTAATGGTAACTTCACGATAAAACGACATCCTTTTTTATCCACGTTGTTTTCAGCCCATATTTTCCCATGATGCATTTCTACGAGTGAGCGAGTCAAATGCAAGCCGACCCCAGTTCCAAGATTAGCTTCATTTAAAGGAGTGTTTATCTGATAGAAACGTTCGAAAATTCGATCTAGCTTATCCGCTTCAACTCCTGTTCCGGTATCTGATACAATAATTTCATAATACTCGAGAGGCTCAGACTCAATAGCCAATCGTGTAATAGTGATTTCAATTCCACCTTCTTTAGGAGTATATTTCAATGCATTAGCCAACAAATTAATGATTACTTTATCAAAATTGTTGGGATCAACCCATACATCTAATTTAGAGAGATCCGTCTTAATATCAAATCGAATCTTTTTATTCATAAACTGAGACTCGAACATTCCTGCAATTCTTCTGATAAAGGATACAATATCTACTTCCTGGAATTTTAAGGTCATCTGCCCTTTATCTATTTTTCTAATGTCCATCAATTGATTGACAAGAAGAAGAATTCGTTCAGAATTTCTGTAAATTGTATGATATAATTTTTGACGCTCTGCATCTTTATCTAATCCTATCAACTTTCTTAATGGACTAATAATAAGAGTCATGGGTGTTCTGATTTCATGAGAAATATTGATAAAAAATTGAAGTTTCGCTTCATTTATTTCTTCTCTTTGAATCTGTTGTTGCATCTTACTTTTTATTTCTCTTCTACGTTTTACTTGAAAAGTAATATAGGTCACAATAATTAAGAATAAGAAAAGATAAATCATTATAGCTAACCACGAAGCGTACCAAAATGGTCTTATGATAATTTTAATTTCTTTTACCGGTGACTGAATATCGTAATTTTGTGCTTTTACTTTGAACGTATAATTTCCAGGCTTCATATTACTAAAATAGACTCTATTTATACCTGGTTGAATAGTATTCCATTCTTTATCATTCAATGAATATACATAACTTATTTTGTCAGAATTGCTATAATCCGTGGTCGCAAATTCAATACAAAAAGAATTATCATTTGCTGCTAAATGAATAGTTTCGGCCTGATCCAAACTTTTATCAATTACAAACCGCCCTCCTGATTTTGTATCAACTCTGATTGGTTGATCATGAAGGTAAAAATCCGTAATTCGCAATTTTAAACTTTTTACCTGAGTCTTAATAAGTTCCGGTTTAAAATATGTAATACCATTAAGTCCTCCAAAATAAAGAGTATGGTTCGTATCCTGAAAAACGGAATTAGTGCTAAATTCGTTCCCTTGTAAACCATCACTGACAAAGAAATTGATAAATCTTTTATTTATAAAATCATATTTTGAAATTCCATAATTTGTACTGATCCATAGATCTCCCTGATGATCTTCACAAATACCACAAACCATATTACTTGGAAGACCTTGTTTTGTATCATAATGTTTCAATTTATGAGATTCTGGATTATAGACATACAAGCCATAAGTAGTCCCTATCCATATATACTTTCTTTTATCTTCAAATAATGTATTAATCATTTCTCCTGCCAATATTCTATTTTGTCCAAAAGTAGAAACGAAGCTTTTCTTTACAAGATCATAACATCCTAAACCATAGCAAGTACCAATAAATAATTTATTATCTTCAGTAATAATGAGCTTGTTTATCCAACTGTTATTAAGTATATTACTTTTAGGATTGTAATGTTTCCCGTCTACTTTAGGAGCTTTAAACTGTATTTTTCCATTCAAATCCGTTTGAAATAAACCATTCCCCATTGTCCCTATCCAAAGATGTCTAGTCTGATCTTCTACAATACTATATATACTACAATCATCAAATTGAGAAATATAATCACACATACCATTATCTGTATTTAAACGTGCCAATCCCTGAAAGACAGAGCCTATCCAGATTTTCTTTTCACTATCTTCAAAGAAACAAGTAATAGATTTAGGTATATTATTCCCCTTTTCACTTGTAAAATGAGCCTTTTGTTTCCCCTGCGGATCAATACAATATATCTCATCATTATCTGATGCTACCCACAAATTACCTTTATAATCTTTAATAATTGCAGTGATACAATTAGAACCTATCAGGTTTTTATTAGTAGATTTATATCCCATGTAACAAAAAGAATTATTAAAATTTGGTATCAATAAAACGCCTTTTTGAAAAAGTCCCAACCATATATTACCTACTTTATCTTCCATTATTGAACGGACTTTCGATCTATTGTAATTAAACGTCGCTGTATTATGCAAATTATTAACTATTCTTCTCTTCCCAAGATCATAAATCTTCATTCCGTTTCCATCCGTTCCGATCAAAAGCTTTTGTTGAAGACTAATAATAAATAAACTTCTAATAATACAATTTTCAGTACCACTAATAACCTCAAATTTTTGTTTATCCGGATAATAGATATAAACACCTTTGGCTGTGCCAATATACAATCGCCCTTTTAAATCTTCACATATTGAAGAGATTCTAAGTTTATATACATTCGGTACATTCCGAACTGAATAAAACTTACCTCGTGAAGTAATACACAGGAGCCCTTCTCGTTCAGCTCCAATCCATATGTTTTTATTGTGATCTTCATATAAAACACTTATAAAAGAATCAAAAAGTACTGAAGGTTCGATCTGCTTAGCTATTCTAGAATTTCTCTTTAAAGAAAAAAGTCCATGACCTAAAGTCCCTATCAATACTTCACCCTCATTTTCAATAATAGATTGTACATATACATCAATTTTTGTCCCGTTAAACAACTGAAATGTTACACTCTTGAATCGTTCAACTGAAAAATCAAAGACCTGCAAACCATTAGAAAAACCAATATAGAAAATTCCATTATGTGTATTGTAAAGCACTGTCACCGTATTATTTTTTATGGAAGTCCGATCTTCCTTATTATGCTTGAATAATTTGAACTTCGCTCCATCATACATACATAATCCATCTTCTGTTCCTATCCAAATATTACCTAAATAATCTTGAGAAAGGGATGTTATCATGCTACTTGATAATTCTTTATCAATAGAAAATAACTTTTCCGATTGCCCCATGGCTTTCGAACATAAACTAATTATTAGAATTAGTGATACACCATAATTTATAAAATATCTTTTTATATTTCTTTCTTTCATAAATATTTTTTTAAATCCAAATTTCTACTGAATAGTTTTTTGGATCATATAATTCAAAAAACAAAGATTCACAGTATTACAAATATACTAGAGAAATGGAAAATTTAAAACAATTTATTTATTTTAAACAACAAAAACATCAAAGATTAAGAATTAAGTAAATAGATCCATTCACAGATACTTTATCCTTGATAAAGACTTTTATAAAAATTGATTGGAAATAAGAATAAATCACCCGAGATTTAAAGTTAATATCTTAAAAGACAATCAAAAGAATTACATGAACTGTGAAACACACAATTTATATAATTCTTTTTTATTGGAAATTTTAAAAATGAAGGCAAACAGGTTTACCTGAATAATGTACAGTCTTTAATTTCCCATCAGGTATAATCTTCACAGAAAAAATTCTATTATTAATCATACCTTTATACGTACCTTTACGTTTTCCTACAGTCAGAACATGCGCCTTATCATTCCATGACATAGGGATCTCAGAATAAGCTCCTTTCTCATAATTATAATTATCAAATTCATCCTCATAAAGAGTAAACTTCGAATCTTTTCCAGGATAAATGCTGATACATAAATTATTCCAAGGTTTCTCCATAGCATATTGTACATCCGGACCAAAAAGAATTATGGAGCCGGCTTTTACATAAAGAGGTATTTCATTTAAAGGAATATCTTTACTAACAGATTGTCCTCCTGTATACTTTTTATTTGTATAAAAATCAAACCAATCGGCTCCGGCCGGCAAATATAAATTCCGCTGTTTCGTTTCTGTTGATGGCTTTGTAACAGGACAAACGAGAAAAGACTTGCCAAACATATATTGATCATTAATATTCCAGGTTTTCTTATCAGCAGCAAAATCCATCATCAAAGCTCTCATAAAGGTAGATTGATGGGCCGAGACATCCCAAGAAGTACTATATATATAAGGAAGAAGACGATATCTAAGTTGGATACTTTGTTTAATTGCATCATAAACCGGATTCCCTGGCTTACCAAATTGATATATTTCACGAGGTGCATCTGTCCCATGAGATCTCATCATAGGACAAAAGGCACCAAATTGCATCCAGCGCACATATAGTTCACGATAATCAGGATCTTTCAGCTTATTCGGGTAGTTACCTAAAAAAAAGCCACCAATATCCGAATTCCAATGAGGAATGCCCGTTAAAGAAAAATTCAATCCTTCAGATATTTGATTAAGTAGTGTTGCCCATGAAGCTTGGGTATCACCCGACCATGTATTAGCACCATAACGTTGCTGTCCGGCAAAAGCAGAACGAGTAAGTATAAAAACACGCTTATCTAAACTTGTTGCTCGTTGATGATCATAAACACCTCCAACAGTCATCAAAGGAAAAGCATTTCTTACCTTACGGAAAGATCCCAAATATGTTTTCTCATTTAAATCGGAATCTTTAAAATCCAAATGATCAGGATCTGTCGAATCCATCCACCACCCATCCATTCCTAAAGAAAAGATCCCTTTATTCAAATATTTCCAATAAATATCACGAGCTCCGGGGTTATATACATCATACGGTCTCACTCCGGAAGGATAGTCTTGTCTGGGGGGCCATATATCCGAACCACTAGGCGGCCATGTTTTAAAGCTAAGTAACATTTTCTTTTGTTCCATCTCTTTAAAAGGTTTAGTCTGCGGACCAAATGATGCCCAGATAGAAATAATCTGATGTGCATTCAAAGCATGGACATCGTCAACCATCTTTTTAGGATTCGGATAACTGGAATTCAAAAAATCCATAGCATTCCATAAATAATTATTGCCCCAATACTGCCAGTCTTGTATAATACCATCCAACGGAACACCTTGTTTACGATATTCTTTTATAACATTAACCAATTCCTCTTGTGAGTTATAACGCTCTTTACTTTGCCAATATCCGTAAGTCCACAAAGGAAACATGGGGACCTCTCCAGTTAGAGCACGTATCTGAGCAATAACCCCATCTGCATTACCTCCATACATAAAATAATAATCTACACAATCACCAACTTCTGAAGTAAAAGATGTTTCTTGTGAATTATCCATATATGTAGTAGGTGAATAATTATCCCAAAAGATTCCATAACCTTTTACTGACTGAATGATATTCGTAAAATCTTCCAAATTAGATTGTATCATATAATTTGTCTGATTGCGCTGACTCATTTTCCCATTAGGAATTTGCCCCAATCCATAAACAGCCTCATCTTTATCCAAAGCAAAAGACTGAGAGACATGAAAAGTTTTGTTCCCAGAATCGTTAAAATCTATAAAATTCGCTTTATTTTTCTCCTTTAACAAAGCGTTCCCCTCCAACGAAAAAAAAGATAAAGTTCCAGTTTTTAAATCAACTTTTACCTTCATTTTCGAAGTTTTTAAAACCACAACATCATTTGAAGAAACGACTTTGTATTTTACTGCTTGAGGCTCTTGAATAACAGACAAACTTGTTTTTTTATACTCAAAATTTAAAGGAGCTTTCAAAACTCTTATTGTTGAAGGGGAATATAATTGAAGACTTAAATTCTGGTCTCCAATTTTAACCTGTATACCAGTATCAGATTTTTGAAGATTTTGTGCAAACGTATTTACTATGCATAATACAATTAAAGAAAAGAACAAACTTATTTTTTTCATAATAATTAAATTTATTGAGGAACATATTCAAACCAATCAAAATCAGCAACCGATTCATTTTCAAATGTCTCTTGGGCAAACAATCCTAAAAATACACCGGTAAATCCTCCTGCTGTCTCAGAACTCAAAAAACGAGTATCTATAGAACTAAGTTTTTCATATGATTTATTATCAGTAGAATAAAAAAACGTATAATAATCTGCGCTACCTACTACTCTTAAAAAAACTTCATCTTTATTCAACTCTATTTCTTTTTCTACATGTCTCATAGAACCTATAGAATAAACCAAAGTAAGATATTTATGCCCTCCCTTTTTGACAACAGATATGTTATACTGGTAATTATTAGACATATAAACTGATAATCCTGCATTTCCATAGTCTTTTAACCCTGTAGCATCCAAAGCTGTCGTTGCTCTAAAATTAATATCTTGCTGCCTACGTCCCACAAAAGTAGGAGAATCCATTTCATTAATAGATATAATAGAAGCTTTTAATCTTATAAATCCAGATCGCTCAATCAAAGAATAGTTTTTCATATTGGGATTACACAAATAACACCATTCAAAACCTAATTTTTTTTCTGAGAAATCATCATTAAAAGAGCTTTCTGCTAATTTAACCTGAGGTAATGTTTTACAATCCATATCTAATGACACGATACCATCTCCATTAACAACCGGCCAAGCATTTTTGTCCCATCTAACAGGAGCTAAGAATGTTTCTCGCCCTAATAAATGATGTGAACCAGATTGAGTACGAAAAGCAAGAAAAACCATCCACCAAGTTCCGTCGGCAGCTTGGACCAAATCAGCATGCCCTGTTCCTTGTATAGGATTTAACTGCCCTAACTCACATTGATGAGTGAGAATAGGATTAGCTGGATTCAATTCATAAGGACCATCTATAAAATGACTTCGAGCTATAGTTACTTTATGTCCATATTCCGTACCTCCTTCCGCTATCATCAAATAGTAATAACCATCCTTTTTATACAAATGTGGTCCTTCAGGGTAACGGCCGCCGGTTCCCTCCCATATTCGCCTCTGATCATCTATAAATTTGCCTGTTTTTACATCAATCTCTCTTAACTTGATTTGTTGATCGGTCGACATAAAATAACATTTTCCATCATCATCAAAAAAGAGTTCGGGATCTATTCCTCCTTGATTTACCCAAATGGGATCAGACCAAGGTCCCGCAGGATTTGTTGCCGTTACATAATAATTTCCTCCATGAGAAACATTCGTGTTAATCATATAGAATATACCTTTGTGATAACGAATAGTCGGAGCATAAAGCCCCCCCGTAAACCCGGTTTTATTAAGATTCATTTGTGTACTTCGATCAATACAATTACCTATCTGTTCCCAATGAATCAAATCTTTACTATGATGTATGGGAATACCTGGGAAATACTGAAATGTGCTATTTACTAAATAAAAATCATCATCAACCCTACATATACTGGGATCCGGATAAAACCCAGAAAGAATAGGATTTTTATAACCCTGAGCAAATGCGACTTTAATTATAAAGATTATATAAACACTTATTAAAAGAATCTTTTTCATATTGATAACCCTTAATATGTCAGCAAATATACAAAATAAATCTAATACATAAAATTATATGAAATTTGATTCTATAAGAAAGCGGTTTATCTCATAAAATATGTTTTAACAATAAAAACGAATATTAAATATAATAAAAAATATTGCAACTATTCATTCACAAAGGTTTAAGGGCCAAAGAATTAAAAAAGCACTTAAGAAATATCATCCTCAAATGCTTTTTATCATTTCGTAGCGGGACCCGGGATTGAACCGGGGACCTCATGATTATGAATCATGCGCTCTAACCAGCTGAGCTATCCCGCCATTCTTGTTTTTGCGGTGCAAAGGTAGACTGTTTTTTCCAATTTTCCAAACAACCTTTCTATATTTTTCTGAAAAAGATAAGCATTTATATCTTTTATTAAATAAAATGTGTTTACTTTGCGATTAGAAATCCATTGATACATATATTATAATATTATGTCAAAAGAAAAAGTGCATATCGAATACATGCTCAATACAGCATCCGGCAATATAATTTGGAATATGATTAGTACCCCTTCTGGGTTGAGTAATTGGTTTGCCGACGAAGTTACAGCGCAAGACAAAACTTTTACTTTTGAATGGGGAAAATCAGAAAGAAAAACGGCAGAACTAATCAATCAAAGAGCAAATTCCTTTGTTCGCTTTCATTGGAAAGATGATATTGAATTAAAAACGTATTTTGAATTAAGAATGGATTATAATGAATTAACTGGAGACTATACTCTAGTTATTACCGATTATGCTGATCCAAACGAACAAAATGACTTAAAAGAGCTTTGGAATTCACAAATTGATGATCTAAGAAGAGTTTGTGGACTCTAATTCATAAAAATAATCAAAACATAGAGACGCTCTCCTTTTTTTATGCTAATTTTGCATCCTGATTGTTCGAAAAACAAAGATGCTACGAATTAGAAAATTAGATATATTTATCATAAGAAGCTTTGTTCTTCTCTTCATAGGAACATTCTTTATTTGTCTTTTTGTCTTCATGATGCAATTCCTATGGCGATATGTTGATGAACTTATCGGGAAAGGATTGGAATTAAGCATTATGGCAAAATTCTTTTATTATTCAGGGTTATCTCTTGTCGCAACATCTTTACCTCTAGCTGTCCTTTTAGCGTCTCTAATAACTTTCGGGAATTTTGGAGAACGTTTAGAGTTATTAGCAATGAAGGCTGCTGGTATTTCTCTAATGCAAATCATGCGTCCTCTTATTATATTTGTGAGTTTAATCTGCTGCGCTTCATTCTATTTTCAGAATGTAATCACCCCAAATGCACAAGTCAAGCTTTACACCTTATTAATTTCCATGCGCCAAAAATCACCAGAATTGGATATCCCGGAAGGGGTTTTTTATGATCAAATTGATGGCTACAATGTTTATGTGAAGAAAAAAGACCGAAAAACCGGTATGCTTTATAATGTGATGATTTATAATTTTTCGGACGGATTTGACAATGCCCATATCGTCGTTGCAGATTCAGGAAAACTAGAAATGACAGCAGACAAACAGCATTTACGTTTAAGTCTATTTAGCGGTGAACAATTTGAGAATTTGAAGATGCAAGGAAACGGATTAGAAAACGTTCCTTATAGAAGAGAAACCTTCTGCAAAAAACAAATGATCATTCTCTTTGATTCCGGATTTAATATGGCAAGCAGCGATTTCTTCGAAAGAGACGCCCGAAGTAAAAACATGCATGATTTAGCATATGGAGCAGACTCTATCAAAACAAAAATGGATAGTATAGGACGTCAATACTATAAAGATGAAAAGAATTATTTACTTCGAGCTGCAACTTCCCACGAAGACACAATAAAAGTAAAAAAAGAGCATTTGCAAGCAATTAACATCGATAGCTTATTTAATATCAGCTCAAAAGTAGAAAAAAGAAAAATACTCGGTAATGCTCAAAGTAATATCCAATCACAAGCAAGTGACCTAATGTTCAAAAGTGCAATAACTGCTGACGGTGATAAAAACATAAGAAGACACCGTATTGAATGGCTAAACAAAATAACAATTTCTTTAGCTTGTTTAGTTTTCTTCTTTATCGGAGCTCCACTAGGAGCTATTATACGTAAAGGAGGATTAGGTTTTCCTGTAATCATTTCAGTAATTATTTTCATTATCTATTACATCATTGACAATACAGGATATAAAATGGCCCGTGATAATGAATGTTCTATTTGGTTCGGACGATGGATCAGTACTATGATACTAGCTCCCACTGGTGCTTTTATTACCTATAAAGCTAACAGTGATTCTGTTGTATTCAATGTTGAAGCATACATCCATCTTCTTCGTAGAATTCTAGGTTTAAGGACTTCCAGGCATCTGACAGGAAAAGAAGTTATCATTCAAGATCCTAATTACTTACATGCAGTATCAGACTTAAACGGTCTTATTGAAAGCTGCCTAAACTATGCAAATAAACATAAATTCGCCAAAGCTCCCAATTATTATAAAATATTTACAATCAATAAGAATGATGATGTAATGACATATATTAATGGAAAATTGGAAAATATAATTGAGGAATTATCCAACTCGAAAGATTCGAAAATAATCGGATTATTAAATCAATATCCATATCTGATGATTAATGCACATAAAAGTCCGTTTAACAATCTTTGGTTAAACTTACTTTTTGGCATTTTAGTCCCTATAGGTTTATTTTATTATTTTAGAGTTTGGAGCTTTGGTTTAAGATTGAATAAGGATTTAAAAAATATCATACAAATTAGTCATACTCTACAAGACATTATTGTCAAAGACGGATTATTGAATACACAAGAAAATAACTTATAATATGGAAAAAATTAAGCTTAATACAATCGAAGAAGCCATAGAAGATTTTCGTAAAGGAAAATTTGTAATTGTGGTGGATGATGAAGATCGTGAAAATGAAGGAGATTTAATTATTGCGGCTGAAACTATAACACCGGAAGACGTTAACTTTATGCTTTTGCATGCAAGAGGTGTGCTTTGTGCACCCATTACTATATCAAGATGTAAAGAATTAGAACTATCCCATCAGGTAGATGATAATACGTCTGCCTTAGGAACACCATTTACCATAACGGTTGATAAATTAGATGGATGCACTACTGGAGTATCGGCAGCAGACAGAGCAGCAACGATTCGCGCTCTGGCAGACCCGAAATCAACTCCAACAACATTTGGACGTCCAGGACACGTAAATCCTCTTTATGCTCAAGAGAAAGGAGTCCTTCGCCGTGCCGGGCACACGGAAGCTTGTGTGGATATGGCACGCCTGGCCGGTTTATATCCCGCTGCCGCTCTTATGGAAGTAATGAATGAAGATGGTACAATGGCGCGTTTACCGGAGCTTCGTAATATGGCAGATCAATATGATTTTAAACTCATCTCCATCCAAGATCTCATTTCATATAGATTAAAACAAGAATCTTTAGTCATAAAAGGCGTAGAAGTTGATCTACCAACAACATATGGACATTTTCGATTAATTCCTTTTAAGCAAAAATCAAATGATTTAGAACATGTTGCTTTAATAAAAGGTTCGTGGGAAGAAGATGAGCCTATTCTTGTCCGTGTGCATTCCTCTTGTGCCACAGGCGATATTTTCGGTTCCATGCGATGTGATTGTGGAGAACAACTTCATAAAGCAATGGAGATGGTTGAAAAAGAAGGCAAAGGTGTCATAGTCTATCTAAATCAAGAAGGACGAGGTATTGGATTAATGAACAAAATTAAGGCCTATAAATTACAAGAAGAAGGGATGGATACTGTAGAGGCGAATATCCATTTAGGCTTTGCACCTGACGAAAGAGATTATGGAGTAGGTGCACAAATCTTACGCGAATTAGGAGTTCATAAGATGAGACTTATGACCAATAATCCGGTTAAACGCATCGGATTAGAAGCTTATGGGTTAGAGATTACAAAAAACATACCTATTGAAATTAAGCCAAATCCTTATGATGAACGCTATTTAAAAACAAAAAAAGAAAGAATGGGACATACTTTACATTTTAACAAATAATTGGTATTTTACTTCCAAATTAAAAATATTATCTGTTATTTTGCAAAATAAACAACAAATTAATAGAGAACAGGATGAATCAATTATCAGAACGCTTAAACAGATTATCTCCATCAGAGACTCTCGCGATGTCACAAAAGAGTAATGAATTAAAAGCTCAAGGTGTAGACGTCATAAATCTCAGTGTCGGTGAACCGGACTTCAACACTCCAGATCATATTAAAGAAGCAGCCAAAAAGGCTATAGATAATAATTTTTCCTACTATTCACCTGTATCAGGCTATGCAACTCTACGCAATGCGATTGTCACAAAACTGAAAAAAGAAAACAATTTAGATTTTACAGAATCTCAAATTTTATGTTCAAATGGCGCTAAGCAATCTGTTTGCAATACAATTATGGCACTTATCAATGCTGGCGATGAAGTTATTATACCAGCTCCATATTGGGTTAGTTACCCTGAAATGGTAAAACTTGCCGATGGAACTCCTATTATTATCAGAGCAGGCATTGAACAAAATTTTAAAATTACTGCCGAACAATTAGAAAAAGCCATCACGCCAAAAACAAAGGCTTTTATCCTCTGTTCTCCATCTAATCCGACCGGTGCGGTCTATTCTCAATCTGAATTAGCAAGACTCGCAGATGTTCTAGCTAAACATCCACAAATTATTACCATTGCAGATGAAATTTATGAACATATTAATTATATAGGCAAACATCAGAGTATTGCTCAATTCAATATAATAAAAGATAAAGTCGTTGTTGTGAATGGCGTGTCAAAAGCTTATGCAATGACAGGCTGGAGATTGGG
>Ga0172378_10004137_pt1 | contig 13614 bp, 5 predicted proteins | sample GrowelOW332metaG_FD_119755 | JGI IMG/M metagenome (GOLD analysis project Ga0172378, IMG submission 119755) | Groundwater microbial communities from an aquifer near a municipal landfill in Southern Ontario, Canada - Pumphouse #3_1 metaG | ecosystem: Environmental > Aquatic > Deep subsurface >... | reverse complement strand
TAAAACTCTGTTCTTTTAAAATCTCAGACCAATTCTTTTTTAGAATCTTATTGATATACCATTCTATGAGCTGATCGTCGGTAGTAATATCTATGGCGCCATCATAATCAGGTAAAGAATATCCAGTAATGAATTTTTTATCTCGAGATTGAATGATGTCGAGATTGGTTTCATCCCAATATGATATAATTGGTTCATGGCTTTCTTTTTCAATATGATAAATTCTGTTCTCTGAAGAAACAAATTTTTCAATAGGAGATTCAATGAGGTCATTGTCAACAAATACATTGTAATTGTTTTCTCCATCTTCATTGATTACACCACGAATTGATGATATCTTGTAACTGAAATCATATACATCCCTGGATTTGTCCCAGATGAAATTATCTAGATTGTCGCCTTCTTTCTCATTAGGTTTTACACTAAGACATGCCAACGTCCCATTAAGATCATAATGTCTGTTTGCAAAATTATGTGCAAAGACACGACCTTTAGGAGAAAATAGTTCTAAGGCCTCTGCTTCACTGAGTTTATGAAAATCATTTTTAAAATCACAATAGCCTACAACGTCAATGTTGGCATTACTGTTAGGGAATATGTCTACATAGCCAACTATTTTGTCATTATTATAATCGAATGAATTCATAGCTTATTTTTTTATTATTTTAATTGCAATATTAGTTTCGTTATTATTCATTTTACCAGTAAAGAGCTTTTCCGACCATCTTCTTAATATAGGAGTAGAGATTGATGAATTATCTTGCGAAATCTGTGCAAAATCAAGACCTACATTACCTTTCTCGTATTGTCCAGAATCCCAAATTGCTTGTTTCTTTTTATAATACCATTTGTTGCTGTCTGCTAACCAATCATGTGATTTGAGTTTTAGTGACTGCACATCAATCTCCATCTTCTTAAAATGTGGAATCTTAATCGTATGAGTCCCTCTTGACAGATGGTTTAATGTGTATTTAAGCTTTTTGTCATTTTTGAGTTCCCCATCTATCCAAATTTCAGAGGGGTATTCCAACTTAAGGATTGGACACGCTCCCTGAATATAGATATGTCTACCAATCTTTAACCCACCTTCTAAGCGGTAGAAACGTCTTGGAGTATATAGATCCTTGGTCATTAAGTTGTCCTTGATCTGATAAATGCGAATCTTGCCATTTTCCAAAAGAAGAAGATGACTGTTTCGAATTATTGGATGAGTACATTCTCCAACAATACATATTGCAATGCCTTCTTCTCCTTCTTCAAGGAATCGAGTTTCTTGCCACATATTATCATAGATGTCATCTTTTTTGAAAAGAATCATTCCAGAACGCTTGAACACATAATATCTCTTCAAGAGGTTATGCAAATCGTTTCGGACATCCACTGATTGAATCAATTCAAGAGAGGTCTTTCGTATGTCAATACACTTATAGTCATCTCTTAAATAGAGAGTGTAGCTGTTGATATCAGTCGCAGCGGATTGCCTTTTCGTGTTATATCTACGTTTAAATTCTCCATTCCACCTCAAATAGAAGTTGAATATCTGCGCTCTATATTCATCTGTACTTATAGAGTTCTCGATAACCTCGTGTCCATGGTTCGTAGCGATATATGATAGAATGTATCTGTCACCAACTATCTTCATAAAGTCTCTTTCCTGGATGTCTTCACCTGGTTGGAGGTTCTTATCTACAAAGCAAGCTGCAATATACTTGAGATCTTCATCTGTGAAGACACGGAGCGCTTGTTTTACTGGATATTGTACATACTTACCTGCGTGAGATTTTCTCTTACATTTCGTTATATAGAAGAAATTAGAGTCACACCATTTATATAGACTCTCCCAAGAACTTTCCTGATAGTCCTTCATCCATGACTGCAATTCGCCAATGTCCCAATCTAGTACCTGTGACAGACGTTCACGATAATTTTTTTCTGTAACCCCATCACTATTTGCACGTTTTGATGCAGCATACAACTGAATGGCTAAAATACCTTTGATGGATTGTAAATCACGTCGATGAAGATTGTTGCGAACGCTACGCATTAAATCCATTTCTCTGATGCTGTGAATATTACAGAAATCAGTGATAAAAGACTGATCTACAACGAACGCAACAAATGAACCCACATTTTCATTAGAAAATATAGTCTCATCTATCTGTTTGCAGAATTTGCTGAATATTTCAGTCTGTGTTAACATTTACTCGATAGGATTTAAAAGTTGAACTTCGTATGTAAAATAATCTACTCTTTTTATTACTTTGCCTTTATACTTTTTCTTATAATCAAATCCATCAGGGTAATGGCTAATTTTGATTTGTGTTCGACTGAAGCATTTGATAACACTCGGAATAATTTTGTCTGGATTAGAGAACTGTACTTCTATTTCTTCATTCAAAATCAAAAGAGGCAATGACATAACTGTCTGAACATCTGTGTTTGGCTTTTCTGAAACGAACAAAGTCCTGTGATGAGTGTCTGCATGAACAATAATGACTTTTAAAGAGTAGCCAACTTGATAGTCTCTGTTGGTACAGTTCTTCGGAAGTAAGGTTGAAAATCCATTACTTGACGTAAGAACATAATGATTTCTATATTCGCATAATACAGAACATGTTTTCTTATTTCTGATACTAGAAGTAATTTTACTGATATCACGTTGCATCTCTATTTTATTGTATCTCTTTATGCATATACTTTCGAATGCATGATAGCCTTCTGTAAGGATTCTCTTTATTGCGCTGGGATGCTCATGACTTGTTATAATTTCAAGGATATCATAATTAACAAGCTGCTTGAAAATTTGAGCGAAAATAGACTTATCTGTCATATCACTGATAATCTTATGAGCAACACGCTTTGCCTCTACTTTTCCATGCTCTGTTCTGTAAGCATCAAGTAGCTCATACATACGATAATACGAGGCAGGGTTAGCATCTTCAAGTAATACTTCAATATTTTCTTCAAAGTCCAAATCAACTATTTCAGAGAATATTCTGTAATCTGAAGGTTTGGCAAGATATGTACGAGTATTATAAATAAATTCTTTAGCTTTGTTGCTCAAACAATCTCGATAATGATAGACAAAAGCCAAATTCTGATTATACTTGTCGTCATAGTTGAAAGCATAATTGACAAGACAGTTCAATAGTTTTGTATCAGGCTTGAATGACTGAAGGAGCGTACTGTCTTCAATGGCATTTATTATCGGCTTGCGATATATGTTGATGTTACATTTAAATAGTAGGTCTATTAACTTCCAAAAACTGTTTTTATCAGTAACTGATGCAAGGGTATCTCTTACAAGAGCTCGACCCATAGGAATTTTGCTACCTGCAGTAAGTGTATCAAACAAATCATGAATTTGCTTGAAATCATTTGCATCTAAGAGTTTTATAACATCATTGTCGTTAGACTTTTCTACATGTGCTACTGTTTTATAGTTCGTTACAGCTTCATTCAAAAAATTCTGTCTGATCCACTGCATTTCATTTGGATACTTGGCATCATTTATCAGAACCCCTAATCCAGAACTTGCGTCATGAATCATAGCGGAGATGTTCTCAGCTTCTAGTGCGTTCAAAGAATACCAAGAGATTTTATGTTTTTCATTGTTACACACTACAGCAGTGCCTCTAAGTCCAAGAGATGAATGAACAATAATTGAGGCTACATTTGCCAAATGACAGTAATGTTTATTATTGCTAGTATATAATGCAAGAACGTAATCGTTTGGACTTAGAATTAAGCATCGCTCAAGATATGTCTCACGATAGACTCCATTCCTGTATTCATAATCCTCCCTTAGATTAGAGAGGTTCTTAACTGGTATTCTATTTATATTGCCATTTCCATAACATTGCAGTACAAACATTTGAATGGATTTCTCCGTATATGATACCTGATGGGTAATTCCCTCAACATCTGGATTAGAACTGATTATGTATGATCCATTTTCAAAGAAGCATAACTTCTTTGAATCAGATTCAACAGGTTCACTAATCTCTGTCACATTCTCAGTTTGTTTTGCAACGGTTAAACAGATTTTTGGCGAAGCATGCGTTAAAACTTTTTCTAATCCATCATATTGACGATAGTCTTCTTTATCAGTAGTTCCTTTAATAGATAATGCGTCGTTATCCTCGTCTTCGATTTCATTTTCATTTTCATTTTCATTGGAAATCACTTCGTCATCTGAATTATGTCCAATTTCTGAAATTGCTAAATTCTTGATTCTACTTGTAATTTCCTCGTCATCTGTGACACTTTCTATAAGAGCATGAGCTAGGGAGAGTCGCGCAAATCTATTCACACGATCAGGCAATTCTTTATTGGTTGATAAGGAATATAGTGCGTCTATATCATTCTCTGTACCAAAATTGCAAAGCAGGTCATGCATACGCTGATGATTCTGTAATGATGGAAATTTTTCAAATAGACTTGAATGCAGCTGAATCTTTTCAAATGAATACTCAACTGGAATGTTTCGTTCAAAACATTCCATCATTTCCATATACTGAATGCAAGAGGAATAGTAATAGGATAGAGACCTACATTCAAGTTGACATACAAGTCTGGCAATTTGATATAGATTATATTTAGTTACCTTGTCTTCGTAGATATGGAAAAGACTATCAAGAATTAAATGAATATTGGGCAACTGTACTGTTTTTTCTTTCTTTTCTTGCTTGCTATAAAAGACAGCTTTATTTTCTGTACTCAACAGTTCTAGCTGGTTCGTTAGCAATGCCTCTCTATTATATGTCTTTGGCAGTTCACGCACCAATGAGGCTACAGGGAAAAACTCTGGATTGACAGATACATCAACAATCAGAGAAAAAATATCTCCTTCTATGACTTCATATTCATTTTTCAGATAAATAGAACAAGTGATTCCATTTGTCGTTATAAAGAATGCACGCTTACCAAAAATAGACAAACACATGCCTATACACTCTGACTCCTGATTTTCTGCAAGTTTGTTGGAGAAGTCCCTAATGCCCTCTGTTATATTAAAGTTGATTTTACCATCTTCCCTGCGTTCTATCTTTGCATAAAACTCCATATTAGATTTGAAAATCTTTGTGAGATCTGAGCATAAGTAATTTGGGCAGTAACCATTATAATGGATAATACCATCACACTGAGCTTCAGAATCTGTCCTAGTACAAAAAATCAAGTTAGACTTCGCTGTATTAATTGGTTTAACAATTATACGAGCATAATCAGATACATTCTCTTCTTCCATGTGGAAGATGTCTGCGTCAAGATACTTTTTCCACTTCTCACGATATTGAAGGAGATCATCAGTGTGATTCCACACGTCTATTGCAGACAAATCATGAAGTTGGAGAGAAACATCAGGTAGTGTATATACACAGGTAGATATATCAATATTATCCTTACCTTGCAAACGATTACCTCTATATACAACAATACTGCCATTAACAAAGTTGATATGAAGATTGTCTTTGTAACGCTCTGTTATAGGGCGTTTACCTGTGTTTTCAATGGATAAGATATGATCAGCTAATGTGTCGGGATTATCTGCTACTCTTCGAAGTATATGACCATCAATAGTGCCATTGACACCTTGCGTCGTCAGATACTGCAATGATCTATTGACTAATAGTACTGCTTTCTCTTTACTGCACAAGTAGCCTACATATTTACACAAAGCTAAGAATAATTTATCCTGATTGAGAGAAAGGTCATTGTCATCTTCTTCTAATTCTCTCGAATGACGAAAATTGAATAATGTACCTATACCAATAATTAAATCTGCAAGAACATTCTTGTCAATTTTCTTATTTCGGCTCAAATGTAACTCCTTGCTCAGAAGTTTCCTTTCTCTTGAGATATAATTGGCAAGAACATTGACTATGCGTTCGGCAATATCATCATCACCTAAATCGGTTGAATTAAATTCAATCAGCTGTGAGAATGCTGAAATGTTATTTTGGATAATATCTTTATTTAATCCGATGATTCTCAGAAGTATACCTAGCGTTTTATAATCACATTGGATACCAAGTATTGATTTGTCAACTATATTCTGAACAAACTCTACTTGTTTGTTACTCTTGATGATAGATATGGCTTCCAATGTATTACTAGACTTGCCAATCATTGTCTCAATTTTCTTCCTAGTATCTTCTCTATTTTGCTCGTTGAATCTATTCAGCAAGCCGGATTCATTCAAAATCCAAGACTCTATATCCTTTATTAAGATGCAGCATTTCTCTATATCATCCAATGATGCCGCATCCGGCACTATTGTTATGAGAACAAGTATTCTAACATAGTCAAAAATCCATAAACGATTATTTAAGGTAAGTTTGACTTTCATTTCATTTACCTTTTCATTTATGGAGCTATACATATTTGTCCATTCTTCAATATTATCAAAGAAATGTTCTTTTATGTCTTCATGGCCAACGGACTTAAATACATTCTCTGGAAGAAATTCAGATAATTCATCTTCTTTCTTTACAAAGTGAATTACTACATGACCATTTTTATCAAGTAGTTTAACAAAATACTTCACCACGTCACCTACAAGCGATGACATCCCATCAAAGCATGTGTGTGTATGGGTAAGCTGTGTCTCCTGACATTCCATAGTGACACGTCGAATCCCAGATAGTGTAGGCTCGAGTTCTTCCAATATAACAAAAGAATACGGTTGGTCAGGTTGGTATATTTTCTTGTAAAATGACATCTCATCTTGCACCAAATGAACAAAGCCATTATCTTCGATACTATGCACTTTGCAGTATATAGGATAAGTCGGTGCATGTTTTAATTGTGAGGCAATGGGACGAACTAAGTAATCGTCAGATTCTGGTTCGTCTGCTATGGAAACTCTGAAATAATGTATATCCGATTTGGTATATACATCAGTCAAATACTTAAACCTATATGTTTTACCTACGTTAAGAGTCATTCTTACAATGTTAAACTTGTTATTTTGTTATTCTTCTGAATCCATTACTTTCTCTGCTAAGGGAGCTATCTCAAACTCTAGGATATTTGATGGTATTCTCATCTCCTTGAATAGATAATTCAAAATGCTTCTTTTGGTGTTGGTACTACATGATGAATAGACATAGCATCCTTCTGCAATCTTGGATCTCTCCTTGTTGTCTGTTTCGTGAACCCAGTAATTTTTGCTTGATAAGTAAGTCATAGAGGATGGACTCTCATTATATATCATCTTGCATACCTGCTCAAGCATCTGCTTCCAAGTCCATACTTGATGACGCTCATCTCTATATCGAAATCCCATTATTGTGCGACCTGTTAATTCAAACTCGTCATCATCGAATGAAACCAGCTCAAATTCCTTTTCAAGTGGCTTATATTCTGATTTGATCATTGGCCAAAGGTGTAGAAAATTGTCTAAAAGTATCTTCTGACGTTCCAAAATCTCTTCCTGGGTCCACTTAGTACAGTGCTTAAGATAATTAGAGAGGCAGAAAGCTGAATTGTCAAAGCCATTGACCTTATTACCTTTTTTGTCAATATAGCCTTCTTTTTTCTCTTGGAAAGAGTGATTACTATATGATATATTAAAACCTGTCAGTGTAAGATTGGCGAACGTATGCAAGTAGGTACTATGTATATCTTGCCAGTTTTCGCCCAATTCTTGTTTCCATTGTGGCGTAAGAGTCTGAGGCATGATATGTTCGATGGTAAAGGTGCCATCTTTCATCTTATCAACGATAGTATTATTGGCTTCTGGACTATTCTCATTCTCCATACGCTCAAACAAAAAATAGCGATAACTGCTTGGAATGCGATATATCTGTCTTATAGGAAACAGTTCCTTAACCTCATGATCAGAAGGAAAGGCTGATGTCCCTTGTTTGCGAAGTAATACGAATTTAAGTATCTGAGAATATGATAGATGAAGTTCAACTTGGCGCTGTTCATGTCGCTTGTATATCTTTAAGATTTCCGCATGGAGTATGGCAAACATCTTTTGCAAAGCACTGGCAGCATAATTGCAGATGATACGACGAGCCCAATAATTCTCAATGGTATCAAGAACTTCATATTTCTCATCTTCGTTCAATCCTCGTTCGATGGCATAGTCAAAGAATGACAGCAGGAAGGGTAAGTGAACAGTGGTTCCTATATAGGAAATCTGTTTTAACTTTCGGTCTATACGAACATTACCTGTTTCACCTTTTACAATCTGACGATAGTATTTGGCAAATTTAAGCATATCCTCAAGAAGTGTATGTCGATTTGTACGTTCTTGCTCATCATAAGATTTAAAGTCAAAATACATATCATCAATATTACTGATGACACATTTTTTAATTGTAAGGTAGTCACGGATGAACATGGTAGGTTCACCATCGGTAAGATTTTCTATTTTTCCCCAATAGTCATGATAGTATTTTTCCTGTTCTTGTGCAGACAATGACATTAGAAGGTAGTTGCGAACCTTGTCGGCCTCCTCAAGGTCTTTACCACAAGAGTTTAAAGACTCAAAGATGAGCTGAGGATTATCCTTAGAATCAAGACAAATGTCTATGATAATCAATTTCTCTATAGCTTCTATCATATCGGTAAAAGTAAAGTCGCTTGCCTTTATCATCTGATAGAACAGTTGATAATTAGATGTGATGCCTGAGTTTTTGATAAACTCTTCTGGCTTGTTCTCAAAGAGTGCATCGTATGCCTCCAAGTCACCCTCTATGGGCTTTAGCTTAATCTGGCGTTCAACACGGCGACGTACAGCATATAGATAGTTTTTGCGGACTTCGTCTATGTCCTCATCACCTTTCTGCATATCTCCATTTGCAACAGCATTCAAACCTGCAAGTATTAGCAACGACAGGGTTGTAATACGTTGTTGACCATCAATGATGAGAAGATCATCTTCTGTCTCACTGGCTTTGGTGGAAACAATACTACCAAAGAAATGGCTATGTACGCCGTCTCGATGAATTTTTTTCAAATCTTCAAAGAGACGAGAACAATGCTTCTGTTGCCAGGCATACTTGCGCTGGTATAATGGTATGATGAATAGAGTCTTGGCTCCATAAAAATAATCGCTTATCTTGGTTGCGTCACGCATATTATCGTCTTTTAATTAAATGATTTATATTTTACACATCTTCTTATATAAGATAAAACAGAATCTTGTTGCACTCTTATTCGTATAGTTTAAAGGCATCTCTATGCGTATCCTTTATTTCATTTGCCAACCATTGTGGCTCTAACACCTTCACCAAGCTACTACGAGAAACGATATAACCCGAAAAATCAAGTGTTGGACGTAAAGTCACTTCAAAATCCGAATACTCATCGGATGTGAATATTTCCTTTTGACTAAAATGAATAGGCAAGTCTCGCATGGATAGTCTTTCCGTTCCAAAGGCTCTAAGCTTTACAGTCTGTATCTCTGTGCCATCTCCGCTAACGATGCCAAAACATTCTTTATAATGCTGTTCTGCATTAAAGCGTTTATCTATCTTAAATTTTTCCTTAGTAACATCAATCTTTATCATCCGGTCAAACGAGAATGTTCTATACTCATCTGTACCAGATTTTTTCCCAAGTAGATACCATCTTCGGCGAAAGAGTTTGATACAATATGGCTCTATCATGTAATTCTTTGGCTCAGAATTACTATATTTTTGATATTCAATATTTATCTTGTAGTCATTTTTTATGCAGCCAATTACTTTGCATAGATTATCGCCCTCTGATGGAATAGCTTCCAATATGATTCTATCTCTAAGTGAAGATAGATTTTCACTAATGGTATTATTGACCGTTAGGGTAGACAGCATCCAATTCTGAATAGTGTCTTCCTGAAGTACGTGAGCATTTCCAATGTAATATTTGAATTTATCCTCTAAATCACATTCGATATATAAGCCGAAGATTTCTTCGATGGCAATTTTGTGGCGGTTAAACGTGCTTCGAGATAAAGGCAAACCTCCACCCATCTCTGTCTCTTTCCACTTGTTGCTTATCTCACGGAGAGAAATTTTCTTGGCTTGATAAATAGTATTTACCAGCCAGATATACTCTTTAAATACTAATGGTGAATTCATTTTGTTTTTATATTACTTGAATCAATTTTCTTTTCAATGGCAAAGGTATATATGGGGAAATCCATAAATTGCTCCTGTTCTTCTTGAGATAAACTATTAAAGATATATTGGAAAACGCTTAGATTATCCAGCAGTAAATATGCTGCTGCTTTTATCATCGTAGTACCACTATTGGCTATTTCTTTTAATTTTGATAGTTCATCATCATTATATTTTCGTTGCCTTTTTATTATCTGCATACAATTTATTATATGGATGTTAATCATTTCATCTTCTTGATTTTTACTGAGTATCCATTTAGATAGTTGGTCCGCTGCATTTAATGTATAAGCACTCTTTGTGATATTTTCTTGAAGCTTTAATTCATCGGTAGCTTTCAACATTTCTAGTAAATTAAGATTTGCTTGAGTGATTGTACGAGAGTCAATAACTGCATATTTATCATATTCACTAACGATGTTGTCATAAGGTATGTTGTCAAAAATTATATATCCTTTTTTCTCCAAATAAGAAAAAACAGGGACTTGGAATGAATCTTCATTATTACCTTGAGAAACTTGTATTAACGAAGAACTAAATGCATTTTCTAAAAAGTATTTACCATTATTATCACTTGTACATGTTAATAATATATTTATGTTTGCAAACGTAAGCTTGAAGATTGGTTTCGGATTATTTAAACCAATAGGTTTGTGTCCAATTAAAGCCTTATAAAGTTGATTTATGGAAAAGTTGTCTTCGTGTGTGAAATTACTGTAATCAATATCATTTTTTACATTGAGATAGTCAAGAACCATTTGATGTATTCTTAATTCTGAAATTCGCTCTTCTAAAATTGAGATTAATTTCGCTTTATTGGTTACTTTGATTTCTATGTTGTTGTTTCCGAATATAATGGAACCATATTCAACTAATTTCTTATATATTTCGTTTGCACGTATTTGCTGTTTTGTAGAATTTGCTATTACTTCTATTGTACTTTTACGTTCATTTGTTGATGAATTGGTTTCAGATGTAAAAATCAATAGATCATGTAGCTTATATGAGTAGCATCCCTTTTTGTATATCGTTTCATAACTATCGCAAACCACCTCATTGGCAATAGTTACATTCTCATTATGTTTTAGTGATAATTCGGGGAATATAACCGTCATAGGACCATTACCCACGGGAATTTCATAGCCATATTTTGTTTTGGCATACAAAAAGGTTTTGAAACCGTTAAACCAATCTTCTGTGAATTTTGCTTTCTTGCCTTGAAAACTAAAAGTCCATTCATATTCATTGGCATTCTTGAGGTTGTCAATATTAAATTCCTTAGAAGATGCGAAACTACTTTGTTTGATACAATCAGATTGGAAGCCCATTAATTGAATCTCTATCAATGATTTGTCCATAGATAATGGATAAAATGACATACGTCGTGTTTTACCTTTCGTAGCAAACGAAGATAATTCTTTACGTATCTCAATAGGAGCCATCTTTTTGTAGAAGATTTTGCTAGAGCCATCTTCTTTTACTTCTACGACAAAGAATATAAATCCTTCATTCCTAGCATTGTTGAGAAATATTTTTTCAATGTTAAAGGTTTCTTTCTCTTTGAACTTAGTAACTCCTTTGCCTTTAACCTGTGCACCTATACGACCGATATAATTATTTCTGACATCCTTCTTTGTTTTGTATAGAGCCAAAAATCCGTCCCAATCAGGAGTCTTATCATTTTCCTGAATTTGGGGCGATATTAAAGGGCAGGTGTTGAAATATCTCTTTACAGCACCTGTCGCCAATTCTTCTATATCTTTCGTTCCTAGCATCGTTCTAACTAATTATTCGTTCTCTTTAAAATTCTCAACCTGGTTAAGAACTTTCTCGAAAATTTCATCATCCCATTCTGGTGGATAACCTTCTTTATAGATAAGCATAGTTAGATTGCTTGCCAATCTGTTTCGGATATTATTGTTGTTCATCCAATCCGCATAAAGAGACGAATCATCTATTAATTCTTTTATTTTTCTAGCTAATACTATGCATTTATTATCAGGGTATTCAAATCCGTGTTTGTTACGTAAATCTACCAATATGTCATAGAATGCTTTTTCCTCGAATGTGATACCTAATTTTTTGAATTCTTCTTTATCTAGCTTTAAGTCATTGAATAACTTGATTAGCTTTTCTGAAAGAGACGTGATTTTTTCTGCAACAACTCCAGTCACCGAATTAACCGTATCGGTTGCAACACTGTTTGCAAAATCAAGTTTATCTCTGGTATTGTATTCGTCAATAATGGTTTGAAGAAGAATATAAAATTCCTTAGCTCTTGTAGCATTTGTCTTTGAATATTCTTTAATTGCTTTCTGGAGTAATTGAACCAATAACTGGAATTTTGTATTTGGCATCTTCATGTCGTCAAGCTCTTTCAGAAATTCGTCGCCAAACAAATCTTCATCATCTTGCTTGTTAAGAATAGATTCTACACCTTGACAAGTTATTGCTTCTTTCACCATTTGTTCAACAGCTCTATTCATAGACTCAACATCATGTTGGGTATTAGTTATCTTGTTCAAGAATGAATAGATTCCCATGAAACACTGTGACCAAGCTGTTTCATCATCAGTTAATGCACCTGCTGGATTGCATATATCGTAAGACAAACGAAGACGTTTAACATGTCCCTTGAAATTTGTTTCAAATGATACCTTACCCTTCTCCTTTACAGAATTAGCAAGTATATATTCTGACGCTGTTTGAAGGAATTGAAGACGTGCCAAAGGTGCCTCACCAAAGAAAGTTGAGAAATCTAGTCCAGACATAATTTCTTTTAATCCCTGCAATTCCTGTTGCAATATGATATGAGATTGGGCAATATCATCATCACTTGGTTCGTCGCCACCTTCGCCACCACCATATTTCTTCATGGCTGCTTTCATCTTTTCACGGATGCCGATATAATCAATGATGTATCCAAACTTTTTGCCATTATACTTTCTATTTACTCGGCTGATAGTCTGTATAAGAGTATGTTTCTGCAAAGGCTTGTCATTATACAACATTGTCAAAGGAGGACAGTCGAAACCTGTAATCCACATATCGACAACGATAACTATTCTGAAATTCGAGTTATCATCTTTGAATAATATATCCAATGCTTTACGATGCTCTTCATCTCCAAGGAAGTTATACATGTCTTTATCATCTTCCTTGTTCCTAGTTGCAACAACATTCAGAAATCTTGCAGGAACCATTTTCTCAAGTTGTTCTAAAGTGTATGCTGATTCATCGAGCGTTTTCACTTCCTCGCCCCATTCGGGTCGCATCTCCACCATGATTTTGTATAAGCGGTATGCTATATTTCTGTCGTTACAAGTAACCATAGCTTTTTGAAGAACATCAGGTTTATTCTCACAACGTTTGTCATAGTCTGTGATAATGTCCTTTGCAATACGACGCAAGCGGTCTTCATCGCCAAGAATTACTTGAAGCGAACTCATTGCTTTCTTACTCTTGTCTATGTCCTCTTTTGATGCCCCGTCATCTTCAC
>Ga0172378_10004136_pt1 | contig 13617 bp, 10 predicted proteins | sample GrowelOW332metaG_FD_119755 | JGI IMG/M metagenome (GOLD analysis project Ga0172378, IMG submission 119755) | Groundwater microbial communities from an aquifer near a municipal landfill in Southern Ontario, Canada - Pumphouse #3_1 metaG | ecosystem: Environmental > Aquatic > Deep subsurface >... | reverse complement strand
TACACGCTACGTTGTCACCACGGGGTGATACCGATGGCATTACACATGATTGGTGAAAAATCAGCACAACAGTGATTCCAGCAATGGTGTTGTAGAGACAAGGCATGCCTTGTCTACACGGTGACGGTAAACGTAACGATAACGATAACGGTGGATGGTATAAAGTTCCCTTTAGTGTCAAGCCGTGTCAGGCCGTATCAGTCCACAGCCAGTCCAGAGAGTAGGGAGATTTCTTGCTGCAGAATGGAGAGCCGTCAATGAGGCGGAGTCCGCAATTGAGCTGGTCGATGCGTTTTCTCTGAGAGAGTGAGAGGTAAAGGCTGGCAGCCTTCAGGTTTTCCCGAAGATGTTCAGGGTGAATCGATTTCGGAATTACCGCTACGTCTCGTGCCAGATTCCATGCCAGCGCTACTGCGGCGGGAGTGCTGCCGGTCTCTGTGGCAATTTTTTGTAGAACAGGGTTGTTAAGCAGTTCTATGACATTTGCATTACGGATATTCTCAGGTCGATCTCCGGAACCGAGGGGTGCAAAGGCGGTAACCGCAATGCTGTTTTCCCGGCACCAGTCAAGCAGCTGGCGCTGTTGCAGATACGGGTGACACTCCACCTGCAGAACCGCAGGTTTAATGTCGGCGGCGGTAAAGAGTTCCTGGAGGCGGGAACGTTTACAGTTACTTAGTCCAATACCACGCAGCAGCCCTTTGCGAACAAGCTTCTCCATGGTGTGCCAGGTGGCGATAAGACGGTTGTCATCGGGGGGGAGGTACTGCTCCGCACGTTTTGGGTGGTCGCAGTCGGAGGAGAAACTTATCGGCCAGTGAATAAGATAGAGGTCGAGAAAGTCGAGCTGCAGTTCCCTCAGGGTTCGTTCAACGGCTGGGCGGACATGCCTGGCGAGGTGAGCGTTGTTCCACAGCTTGGAGGTGATGAAGAGCTCCTCCCGGCGGATTCGTCCCGAGCTGAGCCAGTGGTGGAAGACTTCACCTATCTCAGCCTCGTTTTTGTAGATGGTGGCGCAGTCAAAATGGCGGTATCCCGCCGCAAGAGCGGCGTCTACTGCAACAGCAGCCTCGCCCCGCGTTGTCTTCCATGTACCGAGACCGATGGCGGGCAGAACACTGCCGTTGCTGAGAGACAGCGTTCGCACTTTCTACTCTCCGTTTTTTTCCTGACTGGTCCATGCGCTGAAGGGGTAGTGAACCAGACTGGCGTTGTAATAACGCGGGCGGTCAGTTACCTCTTGCCCAAGCCAGGATGGTCTGGGGAATGGCTGGTCGGGGCTTTCCAACTCAATTTCGGCGACCACCAGTCCCTCGTTCTCCCCGAGAAAAGCATCAATTTCCCAGACAAAATTATCCTGGGTAAAGGTATAGCGGGTCTTCTCAATGATCGGCGGAATGCAGATTTCTTTGAGCATCTGCAAGGCGTCGGTAAGGGGAATTTCATATTCATATTCTCGGCGTACCCCCTTGACAGTCGGCCCTTTGACCGTGATCCAGCCTATATTGCGGGAGGTGCGGACACGCACCGTGGCCCCCTCACCGCCGCTGGTGAGGTAACCTTGCCGAAAACGATGTCCCTGACCGAGTTGCTGCCAGGATTCATCTTTGAGCAGAAATTTTTTTTCGATTTCGTATCCCATCTTTTTGTCTCCGTGAATTATTAAACTTCAGGGGACATCGACTAATCGCCCCTCTTCTTCGTTACAGTCAAAAATTTATCCTCGGAGGTAAGCGTTAGACTCCAGGTAAGCGTTAAACTCCAGGTAAGCGTTAGACTCCAGGTAAGCGTTAGACTCCGGGTAAGCGTTAGACTCCGGGTAAGCGTTAGACTCCGTGATCAAAGTTATCCCTGCAGTAAATTTCCTCCTGCGCCTCGAATATGAGCGAAATACAAGGTTATTCAAGGTCCCCCTCAGTATGACTCTGGCCGGACTGTACCTCGGCAGTAGTAAAATTGAGTGTCGCGTGAACTGTCAACAGCGGGAAAAGCAGTGCCATCGCAAAGATATTAAACAGAGGAATCATCGACAGCAGTGCCGGGCCGATGCCAAGACGGAGTGACGTCCCCTTGTATCTCCACAGCCAGTGCAGTTTCCTGGCGAGGGTCCAGCGCTGTCGTGAGGCAGGGAAGTCGATGAAGAGCAGTGTGGAGTAGAAGCAGTAGAGCAGGAAGGCGGCGACCTGTCCAACCACTGGTAGAAAGTTGAGCAGTATGGCGAGGATGCTGACAAAAATACCGAAAATGCTGATCTTTACGCCCTCAAGGAGATCCCTCAGGATCCCCCTGAAGTTGAAGTCGGCGTCTTCATTAAAATATTCCCCCGCCCGGATTTTCTCCGCTGCGCGGCTGAGAAAGGCATAGCCGGGGGTCGTAAGAGTGTAGGCGAGGAGGAAGGCGAGATAGAAGGTGACTACCCGGCTGAGGAGGAGGTAGAGCCAGTCTCCGGCCAGCCATGCGGCGTACTTGAGCCAGCCGAGAACTCCGACCGCCGCCGGTTCCGCCGGCATCAGATTGTGAGCAAAGGAGTCAAGCTGACTGAGGGCAAGGTGATCGCCCAGCCAGGTTATGAGAATGGTTGCGGCAAAGAGCATAACGCTCCACAGCAGCAGTTTCGGCTTGCTGAGAATTAGTTTTATGCTGGTAAACAGTGGTGTCCATTTGGGACGCTGTACGGTGGTTTTTGTGCTCATGGGCTGACAGGAAAGAGGTCGAAAACAGGGTGGAGCTGGCAGGAATTGCCAAAATCAGTCAAGACTCAATATAGCTTTTTCAAAGGCGCATGTAAAGGTGAGGGAAGGCTGGAGAAAAGGGGACCTGCGGGTTGACCGGGAAGCTTGCCGTCCGTGCCCCCTTTCCGCCATCGTCTTTGTCGTCGGCAGGGACGGGTTTAATCAGCAGGGGTGAACCTCAGCCTGCACAGAAAGAGAGTTGCGCAAACCGGCTCTTCTCTTTAATGTAACTCACAGAACCCGGTTTTTGGGAAGAATTGCAAAGAATGCACATACCCCGAATGTAAAAAACATGAAAGCGAAAAAAGTACAGAATGTCTATGTCTGCCAGCAGTGCGGATATAAGAACGGCAAGTGGCTTGGCCGCTGCCTCGAATGTGGTGCCTGGGGGACCATGGTGGAGGAGATTGACCTGCCGACCCAGGGAAAAGGAAGCAGAATCAGCATGGGAAACATGCCGGTGCCTCTGTCAGAGGCCCCGGATGGGGATGAAAATCGTCTGCGCATCGGCATCGAAGAACTGGACCGCGTCCTGGGGGGTGGCATTGTCACCGGCTCGGTGGTTCTCATTGGCGGGGAGCCGGGCATAGGGAAATCGACTCTGCTCCTGCACCTGCTCGCTGCTCTCGCCAATTCCTCAGGACGCCGGGTGCTCTACGTCTCGGGAGAGGAGTCCGCCCGGCAGATCAAGATGCGCGCAGACCGTCTCGGTGCGACCCACCCCGATACCTGGCTTGCCACCGAGACCAGCGTCGAGCGTATTGTGCAGATGGCTGCTGAGATGAAACCGGCCCTGCTGGCGGTCGATTCGGTGCAGACCCTCTCCTGCGAGGGGGTCGCCTCTTCGCCCGGTTCTGTCAGCCAGATTCGTGAATCCACTGCCCGACTGATTGAGTTTGCCAAGAGCCGCAACATTCCCGTGGTGCTGGTGGGCCATGTGACCAAGGATGGCTCCATCGCCGGGCCGAAGGTGCTGGAGCACATGGTTGATACCGTGCTCTACTTTGAGGGGGATCGCAGCCACGCCTTCCGAATCCTGCGGACGGTGAAGAACCGTTTCGGCTCCGCCAGCGAGATCGGGGTGTTCGAGATGAAAGAAGAGGGGCTGGTGGAAGTGAAGAATCCCTCCGAGATCTTCCTCGCCGAGCGTCCTCTTGATGAGCCTGGTTCGGTGGTGTTGCCGAGCGTGGAAGGGACCCGTCCCATCCTTGTAGAAGTGCAGGCTCTGGTCAGCCCCTCCAATCTCGGCACTGCCCGGCGCACAGCCATCGGAACGGACCACCAGCGCCTCTCCCTGCTCTGTGCTATTCTTGAGAAAAAAGGTGGTATGGATATGTATGGCAACGATGTCTTTGTCAATATTGCCGGTGGTATTCGCATTGACGAAACGGCGCTTGACCTCGGAGTGGTGTGTGCCCTCGCCTCCAGCCTGCTGAACAAACCTGTTCCCTCGAGTACGGCGGTCTGCGGTGAGATCGGACTGGCGGGAGAAGTGCGTGCCGTAGGTCACATGGAGGTTCGGGCGAAGGAGGCTCAGCGTCTTGGCTTTTCCCGCCTCATCCTGCCGGAAACCAACCGACAGCGGCTCAAACTGCCAGCGGGGATCGAACTGGTCGGTGTTACAAATATTAGTGAATTGATGAATATTGTCTTTCAGGCATAATAATGATAGAATATAAGGTTTGTCTTGAGGTTTCCTTGAGATCTCTTTGAAAACGCAACCCATCAACAGCGGGGAAGATAATGTCACACGCACATCAAGAAGACGAAAGTGTTAATGTTAAAGTTGCAATTATTCTTATAGGAGTATTTTTTACTATAACGCTTATTGCTCTCTGGAGCTGAAATTACAGTCGTGGAGCAAGTGTACAACGCCACCAGGGAGAGCAGGATCGGAGAGGATCGTCAGGTCGTCATTCTTATGACGGATATGGTGCATTATGCCAATATTACGGCGGAGATGGTCCCCTCTGAGATCTGTGCCTTTCTCTCTCTCTACCACAGAAATATCCTCAGTGTCATCGACGATGAGGCCTTCCAGCCGATGGAGATTGAGCCCACCGGTGGCGATGGCAGTATTATCACTTTTGATAAACGTCCCGGGGAGACTCCTTCCGGAATCTGTACGCGGGCGATGCGGGTGGCGATGCATCTCGCCAGTGCAATCAACGAATCACGCCTTGTTCCCACCCGTATGGGGTTGATGCTCGGCCACATTGTTGAGTCAAAGATCGGCGAAAAAACGGTGAAGTGCGGTTCCTGTTTTGCCGTTGCCAGCCGTCTCGAAGAGCTTTCCGGCTATTTTGGCACCCATTTTCTTCTGGACCGTGAGATTGTCCGCCATCAGCAGGGCTTCGATGACTACGTGGTCAACGTCGCCAAGGTGAGCCTCTCCAGCGTGCCTCATCCGCTCAATCTTTTCACTGTTTATGCTCCCGGCAGTCCCTCTGTTCCCAAAAATATCGATAAAGAAAAACTCAAGAAGGTTCTTTGCCGTAAAAATGAGGCGATGGAATTATTCTCTGGCAACATGCTGAAGAATATCGTGCCGGATTTCCCCCGGGTGCGTGAAGAGCTGCTTGAGAGCCAGAGAATGTTCAAAGAGCTCACCGGTAATGTTGACCCTGCGACCAGCCGGATTCTCGAGTATATCCGCGAAATGCCACGGCCTTCAATCAGTTTCAGAACCCATGGCATGGAGCTGCTGGAGAAAAAACGGGACTCCCTTGGTGAACGTCTTTCCCACCTCTCAAAAGAGCTGCTGCAGGCGATGAATCCTGATTTGTTTGAGGTGCTGGTGGAGAATACCGAGTGGGAACGGTATTTCAAGCTGGAGTGGTTTCACGAAGGAGATACTATTCTTGAGATTGGCACCGAGGCGAATGGTCTCTACTACATTGATCACGGCAGGGCCTGCATCTACAATGCCGAGGGTGAATTGCTTTCCACCCTGACGACCGGGGCCGTGTTCGGTGAGAGGGCTTATTTCGGCAATGAGAAGAAATGGAGTGCTACGGTTCTTGCTGCCACCGAGATGGTGGTCCGGCGAATCACCACAGAGGATCTCAAAAAGCTGCCGATGATTATCAAAATCTTTAAGACGATTGCCGATAACCGCAGAAAGGATATTTCGAATCGGCAGGAACAGTAGTTCGGCAGCTGTATTCACAGGATGAAATTTACCGCAGGTATATAATTGCTATTCCTGCAATAAATCTCCTCCTGTGATCTAAATGAAATACAAGCTGTTTCAAGAAACCCGGATGCTGGTGGGAGCGTTTGAGAAAAAAGCCGTCTGCGGTCGAAACCGCAGACGGCGGGAATTTCTTCGCCTTGTCATCTGCGAATCATGTCAGCAATCTGAAAAGCGACCTCAAGACTTTGTTCCGAATTGAGGCGTGGGTCACAGGTGGTTTCGTAGTTCTGCGACAACTCTTCATCAACGATATTATGGGCACCGCCGGTGCACTCAGTAACCTCATTGCCGGTCATTTCCAGGTGAATCCCACCGGGAATTGTCCCCTCTGCCCAGTGGGTTTCAAAGAAGCACGTGATCTCAGAGACGATATCGTTGAAATTTCTGGTCTTATGACCGGAACTGGCGGTGTAGGTGTTGGCGTGCATCGGGTCACAGCTCCAGACCACATGCATGCCCTCCCGTTTTATCTCCCGCAGCAGCGGCGGCAGCACTTTCTCCACATTGTCTTTGCCGAGGCGGGTGATGATGGTCAGCCGTCCCTTTTCATTATCTGGATTGAGGACGTTGATCAGCCGTTTCACTTCGTCGATGTCGTGTTTTGGCCCGAGTTTCAGCCCCAGGGGGTTGTGAACTCCGCGCAGAAATTCCACATGGGCTCCATCGATCTGGCGGGTACGTTCTCCAATCCATACAAGGTGAGCGGAGCAGTCATACCACTGTTCAGTGATGTGGTCGAGACGGGTGAGAGACTCTTCATACCCCAGCAGCAGCGCCTCATGGGAGGTGTAGAACTGGGTTTGATTGATCTGCGGCAGCTCTGAGCTGATGCCAATGGTCTCCATGAATTGAATTGCCTGACTGATCTGTTTGGCGAGGCGATTATAACTGCGACCCATTGGAGAGGCTGCGACAAATTCCTGATTCCACGCCTGCACCCGCTGCAGGGAGCCGAAACCACCGTGGGTGAAGGCGCGCAGCAGATTGAGGGTCGATGCCGCCATGTTATAGCCCTGAAGCATGTTCTTTGGATTGGGGGTACGGGCCGCCTCGGTGAACTCCGCACCGTTGACCATGTCTCCGCGATAAGAGGGAAGTTCGACGCCGTCCCTGGTCTCCATGTCGGAGGATCGCGGCTTGGCGAACTGGCCGGCGATACGGCCCAGCTTGATAATCGGGATTCCGCCAGCGTACGTGAGAACGACAGACATTTGCAGCAGTACTTTCAGCTTTTCGCGGATATTGAGTGCAGTGACATTGCTGAAGTTTTCAGAGCAGTCGCCACCCTGGAGGAGGAAGGCGTTGCCGTCCACAGCGTCAGCAAGTTGTTTCTTGAGAGAGCGAATCTCTCCGGCAAAGACCAGCGGTGGCAGCAGGGAGAGTTTGTTCCGCACCTTTTGTTCCTCCTCTTCACTGGGCCAGAGGGGTTGTTGCAGGGCGTTGAAGTTTCGCCAGCTTGATTTGTTCCAGTTTTTCTGTTCAGTCGTCATTGCCATTCCTGTGTTTCGAAGGTTTTACGCCTTAATTATTATCGGGGACCTTGAATAATCGTCCATCTTCTTCGTTACAATCAAAATTATACCTGCGGTAAAAGCCCTCCTGTGTCTCGAAGAGGAAGGAAATACAAGATGTTTCAAGGCTCCTCGTTATTTCTTTAAATCGATAATACACTGCGGTAGATCGAAGGCGTTTAAGATACGTAATTCACGCTCCCGTTTTGCTCCCGACGGGCCAGGGAGTAACGGGCAGGGAAGCCACTGCTGTTCAAGCATCTCCCGTGAAGGGAGAGAGTGTAAACCATGTCTGAGAACTCTGCCACTGTCTGTCTCAAGAACCTCGGCATCCTGCCCGTTGAAAACGACGGCAAGGGGCAGACAAAACTGCGGGTGCCATACCCGCGCGGCGGCAATTGCTGAGCGCTCCCGGCTGACCAGCGATCCCGGAGCGCAACGCAGCACCATCAAAGGTGTTTCTCCGCAGAAGGCGATGAGGTCAAGAAATGAGGTCACTGCCCGTCCGGAGATGGTTGTGGTGATTATCTCCCCGCCAAGCAACTCCTCTCGTGCAAAGTTCTTCTCCTCTACCAGCATCCGTGCGAGTTGCTGGCGGACACGTTCGTCATCGGTGTCCACCTTTTCTTCTCCGGTAAGGAAGTCGTTTAATTTGCCATAGCTCAGAAGGTGTTTCGTTTCCTGCTGCATGGTCTCACCCCTTTTTCAGCTTTTTTTTAGATACTTGCCAGCATCTTCTTTTTCCAGAATCCGTACATCCGGTTCCCAGTCCAGCCACTCCTCTTCCTGGGTTTCATGCAGAATATAAAGCTGCCCCGGTTTCGCCCGTCTGCTGGCCTTCTTGTTATCGGGGGTGGCGAAGGCGATGCCACCCTTGATCATCGATTCGAGGGAGCCGGTCTGCACTGTTACCCCAGAGAAAATTCCACCCTCAATTCGTGCTCCGCTGATGTTCCAGAAGTGGGTATTCTCGCGGACAATTGGGGCGAAGCGGGATTTTATGGAGATGAAGATCTGCACCTTTTGAAAGGTAGGAGAAAGTTCGTAACCGGTTACCTCGCCGACCTTGATTTCTCGGTAATAGACCGGTGAACCGACACTGATTGAGCCGAGGTGGGTGGTTTCCAGTACAAGGCCGAGTCCCTCGGCATTGGCAATATCGCCAAGGGGTGCTCTGTCAAGGACGATGTAGTTGTCGAGCGATTTGCCGTTCCCGGGCAGGAGGGAGAGGTGGGCGCCGAAGAGCAGTGCCTGCGGATTTTTCACTCCGGTCATGCTAATCTCTGCCCCTTCCACCCACAGCAGGGTTCCTTCCCGGAAGAGGTCTCGGGCCTCGCGCTGGATGCGTAACCTCGCCTGCACATTCTTCATCTTCCTGTCGAGTTTGAGGGAGAGGACCCGGCCGATGCTGATGCCTTTATATATTACCGGACTCTGCTCGCGCAGCCCCGCCGTATCAGACAGAATAACGGTGACCCCGAAGCCGTCGGCGTCTTTTGCTTCATTGAGATCTGTGTAGAGCTGCCACGGCTGTCCCTTCTCTTTCGGCCAGGCATCGGCGATATTGACCATGCTGATACCGCCGGCTGCCATGGCAAGCAGCGAATCGGTGTGGACGTCCAGTCCGCTCAGTCCGGCGCTCACCTGCACGCCGCCGGCGTAGTAGAAGCGGGAGCCGTCAGTGACCAGTTTGTCGAAGCTTTTATAGACCAGTGCGTCAATAAGGATTTTACCCTTTTTATCGAGACGGAAATCGCGTATCTCGCCAATCTGCACACTCTTATAAAGGAGGGGCGCACCGATGGAGAGTGATAAACTTTTCTCTGCGATGAGCTGGATGAGGCGCCCCTTCTGCTGCAGGACGGGTGTCACGGCAGTTGCTTTTCCATAGTCGGAGTAAAGCGGGAAGCTGTCACCTTCTTGAATTGCCTTCTCCTGCTGCGGAGTAGTAAAGCTGATGCCGCCGAAGAGCATGGTGGCCAGCGGCCCGGTCTCCACGCTGAGTCCGGTACGGGCACTGGCCTTCACCTTCACCCCGGACTGCAGCCAGAAGACGCTGCTGCGGTTGAGGAGGTGGAGGTACTCTTCGTAAAGGTAGATGTGGGTTTTCAACTTTCCGCTGTTCCCCTCGACAGTGATTGCTACCACTTCGCCAACCTGGATATTCTTATAGGAGACCGGAGAACCTTCAGTGACCTTCGAGGTGTCGGTGGAGGTGAGGTAAAGGCTCCTGCCGGGGCGCAGAGGGAGCTGTGGCGGCGGTGTGGGCAGCAGGGTGAAGTGGTCGCGGAACTTTCCTTTGCCGGGGCTGAAGGTGATGTAGGCTCCGCTGATCAACCGGTCAAGGTTATCGACCCCGGCGGGGCTGAGTCTGGTCTTCACCATCCAGAAGGTAGACGAGTCACGAAGAACTTGTTCTGCCTGCGGGTCGAGCTGAATATGGGCGGTAATCTTTGGGGATTCATCACGGTTCATCTTCACTGATTTCACCACTCCGGCCACCAGTCCGCGATACATTACTTTGGTGACTCCTTCAATAATACCGTCACTTGAGGTGAGGCTGAGGGTGAGTGGCAGGCCGTATTCCGCTGCGGCAGAGTTGGCATAGAGGTTGAATGAGTCCCCGTCTTTTGCCAGCGGGCTTTTCTCTTCGGCGGTCGGAGTAAAGAGCTGGATTCCGCCGCGCAGCAGGGCAGCCAGTGATTCCACATGGACCTCGACACCGGAGAGTGTGCCGTGGATATCCAGTCCGCTGGCGTTGCAAAAACGGCTGCCGAGATGAACCAGCCTTTCATAGTGTGGTTTGATCAGTGCCTGGATAATGACGGAGGAGTCATCGCTGAGCTGGGTCTGTTCAACTTCGCCGATGAGGACGTTGCTGAAATAAATGCCGCTGCCCGCCTGAAGGGAGCCGAGTTCGTCGGCCTTGAGCTGAACGTGCAGGCCAGGGGTGTTTTTCGGTGGAGGTGGCGGCTCTTCAGAGGCGATGAACTCTCGGCGGAAGGTCTCGGACACTCCTTTCTGCATATCGATGTAGGAGCCGGAAAAGATAGTCTCCAGCCCGGTTATTGAAGATGCTGAGAGCTGGGGCCGCACCACCCAGAAAACAGTGTCTTCTATCAGCGCGTTTTTCACCTGTGAATCCATCTTCAAGGTGGCCACAAGGCGGGACTGCTTGAGATCCGGGGTGATTTCGGTCACGGTCCCCACCGGGATGCCGCGTACCATTACTTTAGTTTTGCCAGCGGTGACACCGCTGGCGCTGTGCAGTATCAGGGTGATGTCGATGCCAGCGTTCTGATAGGCGTGCCACAACAGGGATCCGCAGATGATGGCTGCCACGATTGGCAGACTCCAGATCGGCGAGATGCCACGATTTCTCAAGATGGCAGGTTTTTGAGTCATGATGAATGTGAGGATGAATGCGAGGATGAAAGAAAAAGTGTACGATCCCACATGGTTCGCGGATCGAAGGTTTCTGCGGCGGTCATGGTAAGGGTGACAACGATGCAGAACCAGGTGCAGCCAGGGGCGGCCCAGGTGGTGCTGACGAAGCCGAAGTCGACCATTGCTGCCATCAGCGAGATGACGAAGATATCAAGCATCGACCAGCGGCCGATAAAGGTGATGAAGCGATACATCTTTGTCTTGCGGCGCAGTGAGGCTTCCGGCAGACTGCGGTTGAGCAGCAGGATGGTCAGTCCGATCACCTTGAAGACCGGTACCAGTACAGAGGCGCAGAGAATGACTGCACCGACGAAATAGGAACCGGTGTGAAAAAAGTAGATGATGCCGTCGATGATAGTGGAGTTTTGCTCTGAACCGAAGAAGTCTACCTGCATGATCGGCAGCAGATTGGCTGGAAAGAGCAGCAGGACAGCGCTGATGACGAGGACCGTGGTGCGGGACTTCGACTGCGGCTTGCGGCGGTGGACGGTGGAGCCGCAGCGCGGGCACGGTTTCCCGCTCCAGCTCCCTGCGAGCAGTTTGTGGCAGGTGTGGCAGAGAACAATGTCGTGTTCCGCGGCGGTCTCACCCTCGCTTTCTTTAAAAATGAGAGGAACAGGGGCTCCGGGGGAAAGGGCTTCAATTTTCATCCAGAACATATCCTTGTCGATAACTGCTGAGGTCCCCAGAACCAGCAGTACGAGAACAATAAAACAGAAAAAACCGGCCAGATATTGGATTTGAGCTATGGGCAGCATCTTGATAATGGAGACAAGAATGCTGAGAAGGTAAACATCAAGCATTGCCCAGTCAGTGAGCTGCAGCCAGGCGCGGAAGATACTCCCTGTCCAGCGGCTTCTGCGGTGGAAAAAGAGATTGAAGCTGACCATAAAACTGAACAAAAGGGTTAAAAGGGGGAGAATGGCTGCTGAGAAAGAGACGGCGAGGGCGACAAAATAGTATTTCATCCCAAAGAGGTGTAGTATGGATTCCAGCAGATTGGCGGAGTCTTCGAACCCGAAGGCGTCCAGCTGCAGCAGAGGCAACAGCAGGGCGGGGAAAAAGAGCAGCAGCCCGCTCAGTGAAGTGGCAAGTGCCTTCATCACACTGTTGCGACCCCGTCTTGCCAGTCGCCGCCCGCAGCGCGGACAGCAGAGCGAGTGTCCGGGTTTGAGGGATGCGCCGCTGACCAGAAGGTCGCAGTCGGGGCAGGCATAAAGAATCTGTGGTGTGGAATCGTCGTTGCTCATTATTGTACGCAGGGGAAACTCTTGATTTTTTGATTATGAGGGGAAATTATACCCCCTCTTTATACCGTATAAAGAACAAATTGTCATTGCAGGCAAATAACGTTTGGAAAAGAGAAATGGAAGGAAAAAAGAAGAACTGGCTGAAGATTATTGTAGATGCGAATCCGGCGCTGAGTGATGCCCTTGGCGATTTTTTGATGGGTGCCTTCTCTGTGGCTGTGGAGAGTGGCGCGCCTGATGAGCCGGGATGGGGAACGGTTTCCGCCTGGCTTGAACAGGCTGACATCGCTGAAGATGAACGGGAGGAGATTCTCTTGAAGGTGCGGGGGTATCTTGCCGAACTGGAGTCAACCACCGGCTGTTCCGGCGGGGTGGTGCGGTATGAGGTGGTGGAAGATCAGGACTGGATGGCAAACTGGAAGAAGTCTTTTGCTCCCTTCTCCATTGTTGACGGACTGGTGATTTCTCCCAGCTGGGAGGAGTATCAACCGCAGGAAGGGGAGCAGGTAATCACCATGGACCCCGGCATGGCCTTTGGTACAGGCCTCCACGATACCACATCCTTCACCATGGAACTTATCCGTGAGGCGGTCGGAGAGGGGGCGAAGACCCTGCTTGATGTGGGGACCGGAACCGGTATCCTCGGCATGGCCGGGCTGCTTTTTGGGGCGGAACGGGTGCTGGGAATTGATAACGACCCCGAGGCCGTTTCCGCCGCAATTTCTAATGTGAAGGCCAACGGTCTCGCCGGGAAGATGGAGGTAGTGGCAACTCCGCTTGAAAAACTGGAGGGGGAGTTTGACATCGTGGCGGCCAACATCGTGCATAATGTCCTGCTCGCCATGTCCATGGATCTCGTTGCGCGGCTGGCACCGGGCGGTTCTCTGGTCCTCTCGGGAATTCTCGGGGGCATGCAGACGGAAAATATCCAGCGGGTCTTTTCCTGTCTTGGATTGCGGCAGGTGGGCGAGCGCATTGGCAAGGAATGGGTGGCGCTGCGGTTTGTCCGGGAGTAAAGGAAATGCCGGTTACACCATTTACATTTTGTAGTGGCGGATTCAAAAGGGGGACGGGAGACAGGGAAAAGCAAAAGACGGAACAGCGAAAAACTTTTTGCCAACGAATAAAAGCTCGAAACATGCGAATAAAGGCAAAAAACTTTAAAAAAGATTTTAAAATTAAACAAAGAATTGCTGTTGTTCTATCTTTACATTTTGTATTGACCAAAGAACGCGACTGCGTGGACATCTTTTTGGGTGATGGATAAACAGGATGTAAAATTGATCGCAATGGTGATACCGGTGACCTTACACATCATTGGTGAAAAATCGTCACAACAGTGATTTCAGCAATGGTGTTGTAGAGACAAGGCATGCCTTGTCTACACGGTACCGGTAAACGTAACAATAACGGTGCAACCGTAACCGAATACGAAACACCGATAACCCGCGAAACATACGCGCCATATTGTCACCACGGGG
>Ga0172378_10004135_pt1 | contig 13623 bp, 21 predicted proteins | sample GrowelOW332metaG_FD_119755 | JGI IMG/M metagenome (GOLD analysis project Ga0172378, IMG submission 119755) | Groundwater microbial communities from an aquifer near a municipal landfill in Southern Ontario, Canada - Pumphouse #3_1 metaG | ecosystem: Environmental > Aquatic > Deep subsurface >... | reverse complement strand
GAATTATTTAAACTATCAATCCCCGAAAATCCAGAAACCTCAAAATCTATTTTAGTTAGTAAATTAGAAGCACTAACAAAACTAAAACAGAACACTCCCAAAACTAATATCATCACCAACTCTTTTTTATGCATAATTACTTTATATTTCAAACCTTTTTAAATGTTCCGACAAATTTTATATCTCAATGCCCTCTCTCACTGCCTCACTTACAATGTTTATTCCCTTCTTGAGTTTGTTAAATTCCTCTGGGGTATAACATAAAAAATCAACCGGATATTTATATCCCCAATCATTATACAAATCAGCCCCTCTTTCAAATGAAATCTTTCCCTTAAATTCTGGAGAAACAACAATCAAATCAAAATCACTCCACTCGTGAGTTTTGCCAGTCGCACGACTTCCAAATAAAATAAGATTATTTAGCAAAAATCTTTTTATTAATTTTTTCTTAAATTCTCTAACAAATTTTATATCTTCTTTTTTGCCCATTCCAAAACCTCCTTAGCTGTTTGTATATGCTCTTTTGATTTCTCTGCGAAAAACATTTTCGCAGGAATTTCATTATCTAAAATACCATACCGCGATGCAGAATAAACCTGAGAAAGAAGTTTACACTTTTCTAATAAATCCCTCGAAATATCGCACTGCATTCCCAAAACAACCAAATCGTGAATTTTCATCAACTTATTTTTTGTTTTAAGAACGACAGCCTTCAATGATTTTTCCGCAGTTTGCTGAGCATAAAAAGATGCACCATCAAACTTAGAATTTTTAAATAGAATCTCCGCTTTTTCTAAATCCTCTTTCGCCTGCTCAAACCACTTTTTGTATTCCATAATATATAAAATATTCGCTCCTTTTTATACTTAATCTTCTGACTCACTATTTAAAATCTATAATCGATGAGGCTGACCTACCGGTTTTATTTAAACGAAATTCCGTTTTCCACCGAGGGACTTCCATAAATCGCCACTTCTGGAGATTTATCTGCTAAAAAAATTAAGTTAAAACTATTACTGAAATAATCAAAAACTAAAACAACACCAAGAATAATTAAAACAATAATTAAAATCTTTAATCCCCTTTTCATAAACATATATATTAAACACTATTTATAAAAGTTCTGTCTCGCTATCTAAATCAACAATTAGCGAGACTGACCTACGGATTTATTATTTATCCAACAATCGCCTTCGTTCCTAATGAAATAATTAGAGTAAGACCCACCAAAATAAATGAATGCCATATTCCGTCCTTCAAGCTTCCCTCAGATATTTTTCCTATAACAATTCCCGCGAAAAAAGATTGCACAATTAATAAATAAAATAATGACTGCCCCATGTTATCATCTGAATTAATTTTAATGTCCATGTTTAAATCACCTATTCCTCCAAGACCCTCTGTCATTGGCAAAAGATAATATTGCAAAACTAAAACAATTATAATAAAAACCATGAAAATAATATATCCCTGAACAACCAAACTATAAACCGCAGACCTCTGCTCTTTTTTCAACTGCTCTATCTGACTAACAGAATTAGCAACCGAAGTCAATATACCCTCAATCTCACCACCAGACCTTTCTGCCTCGGAGATTAAACTAACCGACCTAGAAATAACCTTACTTCTAGTATCGCTTGCAAAATTAATCAATCCTGTCGTAAGTGGCAATCCTAAATCTAATTGATTAGCCAACTTCTGAACATGCGGACTCAATGCTCCATAATTTCTATTTCTTAAATTACCAATCGCCTTATTTATCGGAGTACCCGACTTAACATTTTCAACCAAATCTCTAACAAATTCCAAAAATCTAGACTCCTTATCTTTCTGTTTATTGGATTCAAGCGCAACAACGATTACATATGGCAAAATAACACCTAGTACAATTAAAATTAATATAAAATACATTAAATCTATTCTTGATCTTAAAAAAATAATATCAAGCAGAGCTAGTACAATTCCCACAACTGCGCCCATTATTTTTGTTTTTTTATCCATTACATATTATACTTTCGGTTGTTTAATCTGAAGGAAAATTAAAAATATCACATTAAATAATGCCACCATTCCGATTGCAATAGCAATAAGAGTTCCAGAAGAGAGTCCTCCCACACTCATATTTGTTAAATTCATAATAACTACCAACATAACCATAATCAACGGAGCCGTAATCAAAACGCTAATATAAACATCCATAAAGGTAGTGGCAACGGAATTATATTTTTCTCTATCTAATTTATAGTCCGCTAATAAATTATCAGATTCTTTTTCTAAGAAATTCTTCAATGAAGAACCAGAAGAAATATTTGTGGCCATACCATTTAATAATTGCGCAAGCTTAACATTTGTAGTTATTTTAGAAACACTTTTCAAGGCCGTAACTAAATCATAACCATACATTTCAATTTGATTTATTACCTTTCTCATTTCTATACCAACATTTGGATATTCTGGAGAATCCGAAACCAATTTGAAAATTTTTGTCGGATCTACATTTACACCCGAAATCGCCGACATATAAATAATAGCGAACGGCAACTCATTCGAAACATTTTTTTCTATAGCAGATTTTTCAAAAGATGGGAAAAGATAAAATCCAACCAAAGAAAAGAATAAGGCAACAAATGGAATCCATATAAATAAAATCGTAGACGGCACAAATATAGTGCATAAAATAACAGTTATCAAACTCAATAAAAAAACAGAAGAACTAAAAAATAATGCGATAGAAATATACGTCTCCAATAAAAATCTAGAATTAGCTTTTTTTAAATCAATCCTTAAATCGTCTGCCATACTCCCTTTAAATTTTGAAGATATTTTCCCAAAAAATTTATTGGATATTTCCGCAACCACACTTGGCCTAATCGATCGCACTTCCTTTTTTATAGAACTAATTTTGTTTATATTATTATCAGATAAACTCAATTCTTTCAAGAATTTTTCCTTATCTTCTTTTTTTATAGAAATAAAACTTTTCTCATTATCCGACGGAGAAGAATAACTAACATTAATAACATTTTTATTCACCGGAGACATTTTCCCCCCAATAGAAATACTCTCTACTAAGCTTGGAATAGCATTGTTAATCATATTTAACCTAAGCATTAATGAATCCAATCCCTTTAAATAAAAACTCCTTTCTCTTGGATCTGAATATTTTAAATTGTAAGTTATTTTTTTTAAGTCTCTAATAATCTTTTGAGCCTCCTGAATATTCTTTCCTAAAATCTGATAGCTCATTTCATCTCCTCTTTCGCTTTATTACTTATCTCTAAAATTAATTTTTTTATTAATGCAATTTCATTAACATTATTATTTGCCATCGCTTTCCCAAGTTTTTCATGGGCCACGCCCATAGAATTGAAAAGATACTCCAACACCTCTAAGTCCTTCATAAAATACTCAAACTAAAATCGTTTATTAACTTTACGAATATTAAACTATACCAAACCGAGAATAAATTAGTTCTGGATTTTTATAGAAATCATTAATAATTCTCTGTAACTCCTCGAAATTATTAATTTGTCTCTTATATAGCTCATAAAGCAATTTAACTCTTTTATCAAAATCTGCATATAATTGATCTAACGGAACCCCATGTTTTTTCTGTATTTTTTCAAAAACCCTACTATCTTTTTTAAAATAAAATTTATCCTTTCCAGGGTCCCACATAAATGGAGTATTTGTCTGAGCAGTGCCATCCGCAGTAACATTAATAACTTCAACAATTTCTCTTAATTTTCTAGTTTCTCTACCGCCAATAATCGCATGAGTCATAATAACCACTGCATCTAATTCATTTACCAAAGTAGGTGAAAGTTCAATTGGTGGAGTTTCTAGTCTTCTAATAACCGTTTCAACAGAATCTGCGTGAATAGTTGCCATAGATGCATGACCCGAAGCCATACCCTGAAACAAAACAGCTGCCTCTTTTCCTCTAACTTCTCCTACAATTACATAATCTGGAATCTGCCTAAAAGATGCTCTTAGTAAACTAAACATATCAATCTCGCCAACACCCTCACTGTTTAACCCAGCTCTAACAACAGATGGTAACCAGTTTTCTCTACTCAAATTCAACTCTCTAGTATCTTCAATCGAAACAACTCTTGCTTCTGGAGGAATAAAAAAAGAAATTCCATTTAACAAAGTAGTTTTACCCGAACCAGTACCACCCGCAATTAAAACATTTAATTTATACTGCATCATCATCCAAAGAAATGCCAACATTTCCGGAGACAGTGTTCCAAATCCTAACAAGTTCAATGGAGTAAATGGTGTTTTTGTAAACTTTCTAATTGTGAAAGTCGGACCACGTGATGAAATATCTTTAGTATAGGTTGCATTAACTCTTGAACCATCCGGTAAACTTCCATCTAAAATTGGATTTGCATATGAAATATATTTCCCACACTTTTGCGCCATCTTTTCAACAAAACTAGCTAAAGATTCTATATCGTTAAATATTACTGAAGTTCGCATATTCCTAAAAATTCTATGAACAATATATATCGGTTGACTAACTCCATTACACTGAATATCTTCGATAAATGGATCCTGCATCATCGCCTCAATTTCGTTTAATCCATAGAAATTTCTATATAAATAATAAAATATTTTATAATAACTTTCCTCAGAAATGTCTAAATGAATTTCTGATATAATCACTCTCGCAAGTTTGTTCAGGTAAGACTCTACAGATTCACTACTTTGATCACGAGATGCCGCAATATTAATCATCTCTCTAATTGCTACATTAATCTTTTCAAAATTTTCTTTATCTTTGGCACTTAATAGTGGCTCTTCTATTTCATATGATAATTCACCCGACTTAGAATTAAAAAAAATGTGTGTATTCGCATACGGAGAAATCAATGGATATCTAACATCAATTTTTGTTTTATCGGACTGAAAACTTAATTTTGGTATTGGAACATTCTTATTTATTTTTGGCATATCCATATTTTAAACAACGCGCCTGTCTTTAAATATCTTTTTTAAGAAATACTTAGGTCTATTCTGGCTACATTCGAGCCGGAAGAAGGACCCATATTTTCTACGATTAAATCATACGGTGACGGAGATCCTTCAAATTTAACATAATCTTCTTTATCATTATAAGTAATATTTATTCCATAATTCATTGTTATATGAACCATATACGGATTTCCATCACGAGTTACAATTTCCATATTCCCCAACGGAACGACACTATCAAATTCGCTATATTTATAATTAGACTCCACAACCCATCCAATCTTATTCGCAGAAGAATTTATATAAAAAGTACCCTTAGTAACTTTCAAACTCAAAACCCTCTTGTTACCTGGCGCAATTTGAACCTCATATATTTTATTACTAATTGCATTTAGAGATTCAATCGTTTGCTCTATCACTAGCTTGTCTTTCATTTCTTCTATCTTTGGACGAGAAACACTTAGTAGAATTCCAATTATAGCTAATCCCATTAACGTATAAATAACCGTTTCTACCCAAACTTGTCCTCTTTTTGTCATTCCTAATTCCTCCTAACTAAAATAAAAAAATAAAAAAATAAAAATTTATGTAATTATTTACAAGCAACCAATGTAACTTGACCAGTTGATGAACAGATTTTTTCTGTATTACCAACTTGAACTATCGGAGCAATGCTTACGCCAGTAGCGTCTTTATAGTCACCCTTAAGTGTAATGATCTGCTCCTCATTATTCCCAGGAAGATCTCCAGACCTGCCAGAATTCTCTCCAGTCTCTTCATCGACAATAAAGTCATTTGTCAAATTAATTCTAACTGCTTTTGAATTACCTTCAGTAGCAACAATAGCATTTACGGCAACTAATTTTACATTTTCATTTGGCCCTTTCTTAATTTGTAAAAGAATATCGGAACCATTAATACAAGTATAACCAGTAACTCCAATGGAAATATCACTAACTGCATCATTACATATTGTTCCTGCGACTAAACTATCTTGTATCATTGGAACAATTGCTGCCCAGATAATACCAACAGCAGCCACAGTAATCATAATAATTAAAACAGTTGCAACAACCGCACTAACTCCTTTTTTTTGAATATTATATTTCATCTAAACCTCCTTTCATCTAGAATATTCAATAATATAATGTTTATAAATTTATACTCTCGTTATTTAATGGATATTGTTTTGCCCTTATCTAGACAAGTAACGACTTTGTTAACTTGTTTGCCACGAACACTACCCATTATCATAGGATAAAAAACAATTTCCTTGACAGAATCAGAAAATGGAATTTTTACATAATCTGTAGCGCCAGCAACGTCTACTCCCAAATCGAACGTAATAAGTTTACTACCACCATCTCCCCCAATATATTTTACGTCAAAATTATATATTGGAACATTAGCTCGATTAACAATTTGTAAAGTAACAATTCTTGTGTCTTTATCCACATTGGCCTCTAGGTCAAAATCCACAGCTTTGCAAACCTGGTCTGTTGATTGCCCATCTTTTTCAACTTGTTCAGAAACAAATCCTCTCGCCCAAAGAAAGACAATCATAGCTAACGTCAACGCTAATGCTATCAAAAGAACAGAAGCAATAACTGGAGATAACCCTCTTTTTTTAATATTCATGTTTATATAAGAATTTAAATATTTATAAACATTTGCAGAAAACAAAAAGAAAAAAACAATAACATTTATAAACGACTTTTTCAAACAAATAATACCAATGATCAGTTCAACTGAGAGGCACGTTCTCTTATTGTTCATCTTTGGAATTAAACAAACACAAAAAAAATGGTTACAGTATACGACATTGTAGACAAAGCGGCTAAAACTGGAAAGGTTGACAAAGGAATAAACGAAGTTACCAAAGCACTCGAAAGAGGAACAGCTAAAATGGTAATCTACGCTTCTGATGTTAATCCTAAAGAACTTACACAGCATTTACCTATTCTTGCAAAAGAAAAGGGCATACCTTGTATTGAAGCTGATTCAAAACAGAAGTTAGGAATTTCTGTAGGAATCGGAATTTCAACAGGTGCTGTTGCGATTATTCAACCAGGCGACGCAAAGCTTGATTCTATAAAATAATTTTCACTAAAGAGAATGGCAAAAGAACAAAGAACTAAAGATATGCAGGCGAATTCGAACTCATCCTCAAAAGGATCTGACAAGATTATGGAAGTTGGAGGAGCAGTTCCTGGAATTGTTGAATCCATAGTTGGAAGAACTGGAACAAGAGGAGAATTAACACAAGTTAAAGTTCATGTTTTACAAGGAAGAAACGCGGGAAAACAAATTAGAAGAAACGTTAGAGGCCCAATAAAAGTTAAAGATGTTCTAATGATGAGAGAAACAGAAATTGAGGCAAGAAAACTTATGACTAAAATATCCAGAGGAGCGTTCAGTTAAAATGAAAAATTCATATAGACAAAACACCACCATGCCACGAGATTCAAATATTGTACCAATATACTCACCTACTCGAACACCAGCATACTCTGGAAGGAATACAGTATGTGTTATTGAAGAAAGACCAAATACTCTAGGATGTTTATTTGGATTTAATAGTTTAATTATTAGAGGAGAAAAACAACATGCCTAAATGTGCTTTCTGTAAACAAAATTATGAATTTCCAAGAGGAATAACCGTAGTTCAAAGAGAAGGAACTCCACGATATTACTGTTCTGGAAAATGTAGAAAAAACTCTGAGATGGGTAGAGATAATAGAAGATGTAAATGGGTAACAAAAATTGCTGAAAACAAAGCCGAAGCAGCAGCTAAGAAAAAATAATTCTACGTAAATTTCTAAAATTAATAAATTCCAAATCCTAAGTTAACATCGTTTCCTAACATTTAAAAACAAAATATATCTATACAAATTATGGAAATCACAGATTCAACTTTTCAAAAAGAAGTTATAGAAAAAAGTAAAAAAATGCCAGTAGTTGTAGACTTTTGGGCTCCATGGTGCGGACCGTGTATGATGCTAAAGCCAATTATGGAAAAAATAGAAAAAGACTACATCGGCAAGGCAGTTATTGCTAAACTTAATGTTCAAGATAATCAAGAAATTGCAGGACAATACGACATTATGTCAATCCCCGCAGTTAAAATGTTTAAAAACGGTAAAATTATAGACGAATTCGTCGGAGTTCAACCAGAAGCAACAATTCGTGGCTGGATAGATGCTCACCTAAAGTAATTACCAAAATTTATTAACTTAATTTTACCGATACTTTTATGTTATATTCACAATTAACAAATCTGTATGAACAAATCGAATCCACAACCAAAGGACTAGAAAAAACAAGAATTTTATCCGAATTTTTAGAAGAAATAAAATCCGAACCCAAAACCATATATCTAATTCAGGGAAGATTTTTCGCAGACTATGACGAAAGAGAAACGGGTATCTCCGAACAACTTGCCATAAAAGCAATTTCAAAATCAACTGGCATTTCAGAAGAAAACATAGTAAAAGAATTTAACCAAATCGGAGACTTGGGTAAAACCGTTGAAATATTTACACAAAAAAGCAAGCAGCAAGGATTATTCTCTATAAAATTAACAACCAAAAAAGTTCTAGATAATTTAAAAAAACTCGCAGAAACGGAAGGCAAAAACTCCATTGATAAAAAAATGGGGATCATAGTAGAACTATTAAGTGCCTCTTCTCCAAAAGAAGCCAAATATATTATCCGAACGGTTCTGGGAGACTTAAAAATTGGAATTGGTTCTGGATTGCTAAGAGATTCAATTTCAGATTTCGCATTTCATCCTCAAATAATGGACGATAAAAAGAAAAAATCTGAACTCCTACAAACCGCTTACGATAAATGCACAGACTTCGCAGAAGTTTTCGAAAAAGCAATCATCGGAGAAAAAGAATTAGAAAAAATTACACTCTCACCGGGTAAACCTGTAAAAGTTATGTTATATCCAAAAGCAAAAGATATTGCTAATGCTTTCGAAATAGTAGGCAAACCGGCTGCTTTCGAGTTTAAATACGACGGCTTCAGGATGATGATCAATAAAGACGAAACAGGTAACATAAAAATATTCACCCGAAGACTAGATGAAGTAACCAATCAATTTCCAGAAGCCATAAAATATGCAAAAGAACATGTAAATGCAGACACTTTTATTATAGATTGCGAAGCAGTTGGATTCGACAGTAAAACAAAAAAATACAAACCATTTCAAGACATTTCTCAAAGAATTAGAAGAAAATACGACATTGAAAAAATCCAAGAGTTACTTCCAATAGAACTAAATGTTTTTGATATAATTTATTACAACGGTGAATCTCTAATTGACAAACCATTCATAGAAAGAAGAAAAATAATTGAAAAAATAGTGGAACAAATTCCATACAAAATAATTTTAGCAAAACAAATTATAACAGACAACGAAGAAGAAGCCGAAAAATTCTACAATCTTGCACTAGAAGAAAACCAAGAAGGCGTCATGGCAAAAAACTTACAATCTATATACAAACCGGGAGCAAGAATCGGCTACGCTGTCAAAATAAAACCAGATCCAAATGAATTAGACCTAGTAATCACTGGGGCCGAGTGGGGAACCGGAAAACGAGCTGGTTGGTTAACAAGTTTTGATGTTTCCTGTAGAACTCAAAATGGGGAATTATTAGAAATAGGGAAAGTATCTACTGGCTTAAAAGAAAAAAGAGAAGAGGGATTAAGCTTTGAAGAACTAACAGAAACTCTAAAGCCAATAACAATCAAAGAAGAAGGAATGAAAATTTATGTAAAACCAGAAATAGTTGTTATGGTTGGATATCAAAACGTTCAAAAATCGCCAACTTATTCTTCTGGCTTCGCACTACGATTCCCTAGACTGGTCAGAATGAGACCAGATCGAGGATTAGCCGACATAGCAAGTTTAGACGAAATAGAAGAAGAAGCTAAAAAAGGAAACTAATTTATACTATTTTCTTGTTTAAATTGTGCTAAAAGTTCCGGCATTTTCTTATATAACCACACATTAAGTTTTATAAATTCGTCCGCCTCAGACTCAACATAATTTAAAATTTTATCAAACTCTTTGTTCTTATACCATTCTGGCAAAACGCTACCATCCGATTTTTTACCAGTAATTTTATCAAGTCCCGAACCCTTAAATTCTCCTTTATTCATTAATACCCCAATCGAACGCAAATCAACAAACGGGTTATTTAAAATATCTACTACCGGAAGATTATTTATTTTTGTTCTCTCTATTAAAAAATTATGTTCAAATCCCAAATTATATCCTACTGGTATAAAATTAAACGGATACTCCAAGACACCACTTCCTAAAATAAACTCTTCCAAAATTTCTTTTTCCGAAGATTCCCACTCTTTCAAAACCATCAACTCACCGATTTTTCTCCGGTATTTCTATCTAGCTCCTGAATTTGTATGCTAATTATTTTATCCTCTTGCGGATTTAATCCAGTAGTTTCAATATCAAAATAATATTGCGCCATAAATAATTATACCCCTTAATATATATTAACTTTTCGAATATTGCACGCACATAGATAACAACCCTTAAAAACATAAATATATCAGAATATCCATGAAAAAGAGTGGTAAGTTCAACTATCTGCTATTGATTGGTGTCTTAATTTCTGCTTTTACAATTATATTTCTTTACACTAGCTCTTCCAATATAACCGGAAATGCAATTTATACACCACCGGCTAGTCTGAAAGATTGTAGTGATGAAAACATAATCTCTATCTGGAGCTCAATTTTCAAAGAGGGTTCAGATGAAATTATAATAAACAAAACTTGCAGTAACGACAACAAAACATATAGTTTCAAGGCATATAAAATAGAAGAAGGTAGGGGATTATATATAATTGCAGGATGGAAAAATATAGAAAATTTATTAAATACAACATCTATATCTGGACGTTATATAAATTATAATCAAAATTATCTGAATTCCACCATTGTAGAAGCAATGGATAACATGGTACTACTCATAAACATGGATCCGGGCAATACAAATAATTTTACAAACATTACTTCAAGAAACATAATCGACCCAGATCAGGCTAAGTCTGAGTATAACTCTTATTTTAAAATAAGCACTTCCGGTCTTATAGACTCGGGACAAACAATACTATCCTTCCTAAATTACTCTTTATGGATGAATAATACAGAGGGATCATATGTATATGCAAATTATTCCATAAATGAATTTCATTATACACTAAGAGAGGAATTATTGGCAAACTGCACTCCCAACTGGACAAGATTATCAATGGGATGTCAATCAAATGAATTAAAAATTATTTCCTATACAGACTCAAATACGTGCGGAACAAATATTAGTAAACCGGCAGATTCGATTGAATTTTGTGATTATGACTCTAACGGAATCATCGGAAACGCTAGTCATCTTAATGTTGAAAATGTGTCCATATTAATCGCTAGTTTAAGTTTAAATAATTCTTTAAATTATTCAAATAATTCTGCTCAACAGTTGGTAGAAATAAAACAAAATAACGCTACTCTAATTTCATTCAATCATAATTTTACCATCTCTCCGCTTAATCTAAAAAATATGACAATTAAAACAAACGACGCAAATTCAACTTACGGATATATAATTATCAATGGACTAAGTGATAGCAAAACCGTTTTTTTAGAACAAAAAAATTCATCAACAAATCAAGTTTGCATTAAAGATGCCGAAATTACAAACATATCCAATATAGACTCTGAATGTGAAGAAGAAGATGAATATCTCATCAGTTGCCCTGGAAACTCTAATGGATTTAGCTGTAATATAAGTAACAATATGTTTACTATAACAAATTTAAGGCACTCCGCAGCAAGAGAGATATCTTTAATAAATTGCATTCCAAATTGGACCTGCGCAGAATTTTCTAATTGCATAAATTATCTAAAAACAAGAACGTGTGTAGATACAAATAATTGTAACACTATAACCGGTAGACCAACAATCAATGAAAGCTGTTTACCAGAGATTATTTGCTCTCCAGATTGGACCTGCTCAAACTGGTCTGATTGCGACGATTCTCAACAAACCAGAGTGTGTACAGATAAAAATAACTGCAATAAAACAGCAGATAAACCAGAAGAAACCCAAGAATGCACAAAAAAAAGTTTCTTACCATGGATTTTAATTTGCGCTGCCATAATCATTTTGGCTATAATGATACTGTTAATTGTAAGTTTACTTTCTAACGGGAAACAAAATTCTACACAATCCCCGCCGACACCTCCACTGCCACCATCTCGACCCACACAGCAACAAAACCCAACGCAATTAATACCTCAACCAATACCAAATTATTCAAAACCAACATACGTGCCCACACAACAGTCAATTCAACAAAATCTGAAAAACATACCCACTCAAAATAATTCAAATATAAATAATAATACTCCTAATTAATTTTATCCTCGAAGCCCCACCAGAAGCTTTATAAACCCATCCCCTTTATAAATAGAAATGGCAAAGACAACCGCAAAGACAAAGTCCGCACCAAAAGCAAAACCAGAGGATTCTTTAAAAGTTCAAAATATTGTTGCAACTGCTTCTCTAGAAAAGGAAGTTTCTTTATCTAAACTTGCAAGAACACAACCAAATACAGAATATAATCCAGAAACTTTCCCCGGACTTGTTTTAAGAGTTAAAAAACCAAAATCCGCAGTATTAGTTTTCTCATCTGGTAATCTTGTTTGTACTGGGACAAAAACAATAGCACAAGTTAGAGAAGTAATCGTTCAAGTAATAAAACAGTTAAAAAAAATAGGCGTTAACGTAACAATAAAACCAAAAATAAATGTTCAAAACATCGTAGCCTCTGGAAGTATTAATCTAGAATTAAATCTTAACACTCTTTCTCTAGAATTAGAAAATACAGAATATGAACCAGAACAATTTCCAGGTTTAGTTTACAAACTTAATGATCCAACAGCAACTTTTTTACTTTTTAGTAACGGTAAACTTGTTTGTACTGGAACAAAAAACAAAGAACAACTTGAAGAATCAATGAAGCAATTGAATAAAAATGTTCGTGCCGCTCTAAAAAGATTAAAAGAAAACGCAGCTGAAAGTAGGCTTAATAATAAAGATAAAGAAGAAGGTAACGAAGATAGCATATTCTAGAAACATCTAAAAACATCTTAATCTGATTCTATTTATGACAAATTTACGTCAATACAAACTCTCAACAGAAAAAATAGTTTTACTAGGAAAATCCGCAGAAACAAACGAAGAATTAGTAAATCAAGCAGACAAAAACGAACTATTATTACACACCTCTAAACCCGGAAGTCCATTCGCAAACATAAAAGCTCCAACAAAAGATCTAACAAAATCTGAAATTTACGAAGCTGCAATAATGTGCGCAAAACACTCTCAAGACTGGAGAGATAACAAAAAAAACATCGCAGTTCACACTTTCCCCAAAACAAGCGCCTACAAAGAAAAATCAATGTCAACAGGGACTTTCGGCGTAAAGGATTATAAAGAAATTATTGTCAAAAAAGAAGATATATTGGAATTTGAAAAAACCCAAAACAAACCCTTATAAACGAAATAATTCTAATACAAAAATGGGACATATCAAAAAACTAGCT
>Ga0172378_10004130_pt1 | contig 13638 bp, 17 predicted proteins | sample GrowelOW332metaG_FD_119755 | JGI IMG/M metagenome (GOLD analysis project Ga0172378, IMG submission 119755) | Groundwater microbial communities from an aquifer near a municipal landfill in Southern Ontario, Canada - Pumphouse #3_1 metaG | ecosystem: Environmental > Aquatic > Deep subsurface >... | reverse complement strand
TTCTTTTGCATTTGGCATGCCTAAAATTGATACTCTTTGATCAAATTTAAGTTTATACGGTTTTTTAGGATAAACACCCCAAGTAGAATTACCCCTTCCTCTAATACCGCCTGATTCTAGATTAAGTATATTTTGTTCTTGACCATTAATTTCACTATAGATTGTTGTTTGCATATCAAAATACGTATCTTTGTTAATATCATCTATCGATTCATCAAGTTCTATATATATTTCTGTTTGATAACTAGAAAATGCTCTATTTAAAAGTTTTACAGAATGATTAAAGGTAATACTAGAGATGCCTTTCTTTATAGTTATTTCCATTAGAATATCTGTATCAGTGATAGGCGTTTGGTAATCATATACATCATTATAAATAATATCATTTACTGCCCATGTGATATCATAGTCTTCAAACACAGGAAAAACAAAATCACTATTTATTTCTAGAGGTATTTTAAGTATTAACTCTTCTTTAATTAACATAATTTCATCGGTATAATCATTATAGTCACAGCTACTTAAATATACGAGAATCATGAATATACCAATGCATAAAATTATTTTTTTCATAAAAATCTCCTAAAAAAAACATAGTTGTTTAAATTATGTTTGTATTAATTCTGATAAAAGTTGTGAAAATCTAACCATGATTTCTGCTAAGTTATGTGCAATGATAAGGGCAAATAAAAAATATCCAGCTTTAATTTCCCAAATTTGAAACTTTTCAAATTTGTTTTCAATATGTAATGCTCTAAGAATTCTTAAAGCTATCATAAAATATATAACAATTGAAATAAAATATATTACTTGTTCCATATAATCATTTCCCTTACTATGACAAATGTCCGGCTTTACTCTTCTTGATGTTTTCTTTTAAATCTTTTTCTAATTTAGAAAAATCGATATTTTCTTTTTTTGTTAATTCTAATTTTTCTTTTTTATTTTTTTCAAAAGCTTCTTGTGCTTTCGCTAAAGTCTTACCAATTTGTGCTTCTAAAGCTAAGATAATCAATTCATTTTTCTTAAATTCCACAACTGCTTGTTCAACAACCATGAATATTTCTTCTTTGGCTTTTATAAATTTTAAATATCCTTGTTGCACATGTAAAATAATTGGAATATGATCTTTTAAAATTGCAATTTCGCCATCTTCATTTTTAACAACAGCATATTCTATTTCATCTTGATGTGTTTCACCTAATTGTGTTAAGACTTTAAAAATCATAAACTTTTCGCCTTCTTAATAGCATCATCAATCGTACCTACCATTTGGAATGCTTCTTCAGGAAGGTCATCATGTTTACCTTCTATAATTTCTTTAAATCCTCTTATTGTTTCACTTAATGGGACAAATGCACCAGGCACACCTGTAAATTGTTCAGCAACATGCATATTTTGCGATAAGAATAATTGAAGACGTCTTGCTCTATGAACAATAAGTTTATCTTCATCAGTTAATTCATCCATACCTAAAATAGCAATAATATCTAATAATTCATGATATCTTTGAATCATTTGTTGGACTTTACGCGCAACATCATAATGTTCTTTACCAACAATATGTGGTGCTAATGCTCTTGAAGTTGATGCTAGTGGATCAACAGCAGGATAAATACCAATTTCTGTCAATGCTCTAGATAAGTTTGTAGTTGCATCTAAGTGACTAAAAACTGTAGATGGTGCTGGATCAGTATAATCATCAGCTGGAACATAAACTGCTTGAATTGATGTAATTGATCCTTTTTTTGTTGAAGAAATTCTTTCTTGAAGACGACCCATTTCTGTAGCAAGTGTTGGTTGATAACCAACAGCTGATGGCATACGGCCTAATAAAGCAGACACTTCACTACCAGCTTGAATAAATCTAAAGATATTATCAATAAATAATAAAACATCTTGTTTTTCTTCATCTCTAAAATGTTCAGCCATCGTTAATCCTGTTAAAGCAACACGCATTCTTGCTCCTGGTGGCTCATTCATTTGACCAAAGACTAATGCTGTTTTATTAATAACACCTGACTCCGTCATTTCTTGGTATAATTCTGAACCTTCTCTTGTACGTTCACCAACACCAGCAAAAACTGAAATACCTTCGCGTTCTTGAGCAATATTATTAATTAACTCTTGAATAAGTACTGTTTTACCAACACCAGCACCACCAAATAATCCAATTTTACCACCTTTAATATAAGGTGCTAATAAATCAATAACTTTAATACCTGTTACAAGAATTTCGACTTCACTTGATAATTCATCAAATGCCGGTGCTTCTCTATGAATGCTTAAATGTGGTGCATTTTCAAGTGATTCTTTTTGGTCAAGTGTTTCTCCTAACACATTAAAAATACGACCTAAAACTTGCTTACCAACTGGTACTTTAATAGGTCCGCCCATCGATTCTACTTCTAAACCACGACGTAGTCCTTCCGTTGGTTCAAGTGCAATTGTTCTAACCACATGATTACCAAGATGAATTGCAACTTCTAAAGTCACCTTGATACCTTGTTCGTTAATAACAATAAGTGCATCATATATACTTGGTAAATCGTCTTCGAAGTAAACGTCAACGACTGGTCCAATAACTTGGTTAATTTTACCCTTCATTAAAATGACTTCCTTTCTACACATTAGAACCATTGACAACGTCAATAAGTTCACTCGTAATTTCTTGTTGTCGTGCTCTATGATACTGCATATGCAAACGTTCAACAATTTGATTTGCATTATCAGTTGCATTTTTCATAGCAACCATACGTGCTGCATGTTCACTTAATTTTGCATCTGCTAATGATTCTATGATTTTTGCTTCGACATAAATACTTACTGTTTTATCCATAACGCTTTCTGGTGATGAATCATAAATATAATCACTATGGATTTTTTCACCATCAAAAACAATAGGTAATATTGATTTTTTTATAATTTCTTGTGAAGCAGTACTTAAATAATGATTATGAAAAATAACTACTTCATCGACTAATTCATCTTCATATGCTTTTTTTATAATATTGGCATAAGAACGTATAGACATCGTAATTAAATCATCACGATGATATATAATCTCATCATTAATCATTGGCAAGTTATATTTTTTTCCAAAATAATATCCTTTTTTTCCGACGATTAACACTTGATAATCAGTTTTTTTTACATCTTTTACTTCACTTAAAAAGGTCTTAAACAATTGATTGTGATAACTGCCACACAAGCCGCGATCAGCAGTAATGATGATATATAGCTTATTTGGATTTTCAATGGATTCACAATATCTAGAAACCCCATCAATGTTTTCATTTGCATATTTCAATACCTCAAATAATTGACTAGAAAAAGTATGTGTATGTGATGATAACTCAGTAGATTTTCTAATTTTAGACAATGAGATATTGTGCATTGCTTGAGTAATTGTCGAAGTTTTCTTAATCGCATCCATTCTAAGTTTAATATCCTTTAAACTCATCTTAAAACCTTCTTCAATGATTTAATAAACTTATCTAAATCGGCTGTATCCGGTAATGCCTTTGTTTCAACAAGTTTTTCAAATAGTTTTTTACCTAAATCATTCATATGAAGTCCTTGTGTAATCTCTTCTTGTAATTGAACAACTTGTTCTAAATTTAAATCATCCATTAAACCTGTTGATAATGCATATATTGTAACAATTTGAGTTGGCATTTCAATAAGTTCATGAACATCTTGTTTAAGTATTTCAACCGTTTTTCGACCACGTTCCAAACGACGTTTAGCACTTTGATCTAAATCAGAACCAAATTGTGCAAATGATTCAAGTTCACGGTAATTTGCTAAGTTTATACGTAGTGTACCTGCAACTTTTTTCATAGCCTTCCATTGTGCTGCGCCACCAACTCTTGAAACTGATAAACCGGCATTAATTGCTGGTCTTACGCCTGAATAAAATAATTCAGCTTCCAAGAAAATTTGTCCATCTGTAATTGAGATAACATTAGTTGGAATATATGCAGAAATATCGCCTGCTTTTGTTTCAATGATTGGTAAAGCTGTAATTGAGCCACTACCTAATTCTTTATTTAATTTTGCAGAACGTTCAAGTAATCTTGAATGTAAATAGAAAACATCGCCGGGATATGCTTCACGTCCTGGTGGTCTTCTTAATAATAATGATAATTCTCGATAAGCAACAGCATGTTTAGATAAATCATCATAAACAACTAATACATCTTTGCCTTTTTCCATAAAATATTCAGCCATTGTAACACCTGAAAATGGTGCTAAATATAAAAGTGTACCTTCTTTAGATGCACCAGCATTAACAATAATAGTATATTCTAATGCGCCTTTTTGACTAAATAATTTAGCAAGTGCCGAAACACTTGAGTCTTTTTGTCCAATAGCAACATAAACACATAAAACATCTTTACCTTTTTGATTGATAATAGCATCAACCGCTAAAGTCGTTTTACCTGTTTGTCTATCACCAATAATAAGTTCTCTTTGTCCTCGTCCAATAGGCACAAGTGCATCAATAACTTTAATTCCTGTTTCCATTGAAGCATTAATGCCACCACGTGCCATAACACCTCTTGCTTTTCTTTCAACAGGTAAAAAATCAGTTGTTGCAATTGGTCCTAATCCATCAAGAGGTTGCCCAAGCGGATTTACAACACGTCCTAATAACGCATCACCTACTGGAACCTCAAAAATTCTTTTTGTTGTTTTAACCAAGTCGCCTTCTTTAATTAAGTCACTTTCGCCTAATAAAATAACACCAACTTGATTTTCTTCAAGGTTAAAAACAAGGCCTTTAACTCCATGCGGAAAATCAAGCAATTCTCCCATCATTGCTTGTTCAATACCATATACAATAGCAATACCATCACCAACGGATAATACTCTACCAACATTTTCTAATTTAACATCAGTTTCAAAAGATTCAATTTGTTGTTTGATGACCTCTGTCATCTCTTTAACTTTTAGTTTAGCCATATATTCACCACCTTACAATGTCATAAATAGTTCTTCTAATTCGTGTGCAATTGAATGATCTAAAGATTGTCCTTGATAAACCATACGAATGCCACCAATTAGATTATCTCTAACTTTAACATGTATTTCTATTTGTTGTTTTTTAAATCTAGGCTTAAGTTTTTTCGTCAAAGCATTAATTTGCTTATCTGATAAAGGTTTTACTGTATAAATGTTAATATGAGCAACATGATTTATTTCTCTCATTAAACGAACCCATTCTGGATAAATTTCATCATAAACTTCCATTTGTCTAGTATGTGCCAATATCTTTAATACGTTTGCTAAATCTTTATTTAAATTTAAGTCATCTATTTTTTTGGATTTGTCATTATTTGATAACATTGGAGAATTCATAACTTCCAACCATTTTTTTTGACTCATCACAGCTTCATTTAGTTGATCAAATTGATATGTAATTTCATCTAATGAATGATTAGCTACTGCAACATCATATAATGCTTTTACATAACTATTCATGTTTTAAATCATCTCTTTCATGAATAAGTTCATCAATAATATCGCTATGTTGTTCTTGATCAATTTCTCTTCTAACAATTTTTTCTGCAGCTGCAAATGCAATTTCTTTAATAGATTGTCTAATTTCTTCATTTGCTTTAGCTATTTCATTTTCAATATCTTTTGATGCTTGTTCCAAACGATTTTTAGCTTCTTTTTTAGCAGCTTCAACAAGTTTTTCTTGTTGCTTATATGCTTCTTGAGTTAACTTAGTTTTCAAATCATCAGTTTCAGCTTTCATTTTTCCATATTCAGAAATTGCTTTTTGTTCCATTTCTTGTGCATTTTTACGTTCTAAACTTGCTTTATCAAATTCTTCAGTTAAAGCATTTTGTCTTTTATCTAAAAATTCAGTAATATTTTTCCATAAAAATCTACGAACGAAAAAAAGCATAATCAAAAAAACGATGATGTTAAGTAACACAACACTTGGATGTAGCATGACTGAGTTTAACCCATCTTGCATAATTTCAGATGCTTCTTGAAATATTTCATCTAACACGAATAATCAATCCCTTTTTCTATTTAGATAATAAAATAAACGCAATAATAAAACCATAAATACCTGTTGATTCAGCAATACCTTGACCAATAATCATAGTCATTTGGATTTTACCTTGTGCTTCAGGTTGTCTACCTACAGCTTCAACAGCTTTAGATGCTGCAATACCTTGTCCAATACCAGTACCAAAACCAGTAAATACGGCTAAACCTGCGCCTAAGTAAGCTAAACCTGAACTGATGTCTCCAGTAACTTCTAAAATATTAGGCATTATGGATAATACATGATTAAATAAATTAACTAACATTTTCTATTCTCCTTTTTTCTTATACATAATCTAAATCATCTTCATCAATTTTTGTTGATGATAAAATAAGCGTTAATAATACAAATACAATTGTTTGAATAATACCAAATCCTATGTCAAATACTAAATGAAATGCCGGTGCAATTAGTAGTGATGCCCAACCTGTAAATTTATAAACTAATAACATAATTAATGAACCACTTGCAATATTACCAAACAAACGAAGCGCCAATGAAATAATTGGAATTACTTCTCCTACAATATTTAATGGTGCAATGAATGGAACAGGTTCAAATATACTTTTTAAATGTCTCCATCCTTTTGAAATGAATCCTGTCATTTGAATTGTAAAAACTGCAATAATTGACAAACTAAATGTTATAGCTGAAAACTTTGTTGGTGAGGTTTGAACGCCTGTAACCCCAATAATATTAGAAATAAAAATATACATACCTAGAGAAATAATAATGGGTGCAAGTACTTTCCAATGTTTTCCAATTACTTCTTTAACAAGTTTATTTAATCCACTAATAGATAAAATAATAAGTGACATAACTTTCCCAGGTTTTTCTTTTGGGTTCATTTTTTTTATTTTTATTCCCACAATGATTGAAAAAATCATAATTGCAACCATAATCAAAACGGAAGTATAAAAGTATCCTAATGCAAATGGATGTGTTAGCACATAAATGAGATCATCAAGAAATGCTTTCATCTTTAGTTTCACCTTCTTTTATATCTTCTACTTCGGCTCGTAATTTTTTAAATATTGGAATAGGTAAATGAAAAACAAAAATACCTATTTTAATATTCATTGCTCCAACTAAGAAGAAAATATAGCTTTTCATTAATATATCTGAATCTTCTCTTAATAAGAAGAACATAAAGCCTAATACAATTAAATATATCATAAATTTAAAAGCAAGCAATAAATACATCACTTCTTTAATAATATGATTTTTAGTAAATCTTATAAGTAAACTATGATTAAACAGTGCTGTAACAGCACCTAATGCAACCCATGAAGCATAATCTTTGAAAAATAGATACGCTATTACATACATAATAATGCTATAAAGTATACCTATCCAACTAATGATGACGATGTTTTTCATAGAGTTCCTCTCTTTTAATAAACTGAAGAAACATCATAATGCTTGCTATCATACCCAAAAGGGTTCCAACACCTGTTAAAACTAAATTTATATTAGTTTCTGGATAATAATGGTCTCCAATGAAATAGCCAATAAAGGCTAAACCTATCACTGTAAAAAACATTTGGAAAACGATAGTATATGCAAACAATGTTTTTCTTACTTTTTTATATTTATGATTATTATTTGGTTCCAAATAATCGATCCCCGCAATCTCCTAAGCCTGGAACAATATATCCTTTTTCATTTAAATGTGAATCCATCGCTGCAAGATAAATTGCGACATTAGGATGCTCTTTTTGTAATCTTTTAATACCTTCTGGACATCCAACCAATCCTACATAACGAATATCAGTTGCTCCAGCTTCTTTAACAATATCAATTGCTTTTGCTGCGGATCCTGCAGTAGCTAACATTGGATCAACAACTATAACAACACTATTTTTTAAGCCTTCTGGAAATTTTTTATAATATACATGGGGCTCTAACGTTTTTTCATCACGATATAATCCTATATGACCAACTTTTGCTGTAGGAATTAAATTTTGAATACCTTCAACCATACCTAAGCCTGCTCTTAATATTGGGACAATAACAACTTGTTTTTTTAATTCATAAACTGTTGTTTCACAAATAGGTGTTGTAATAATTTTAGGTACAGTTTCTAAGTCTCTTGTAATTTCATACGTGATAAGGCTACCAACTTCAGAAACGGTTTCTCTAAATTCTTTTGTCCCTGTATTTTTGTCTCTAATTTTTGCCATCTTATGATCAATTAAAGGATGCGCTAAAACCACCAATTTATTCATGTTAAGATTCCTCAATTTCTTTAATTTTATTTATTCTATTTAAATGTCTAACTTCAAATTCAGTAGACATGAAAGCATCAATCATATGAAATGCTTGTTCTTTAGTAGTTGTTCTTCCACCAAAAGCAATAATATTTGCATTATTATGTTTTTTTGCTAAAATAGCTGTATTTTCATCATAAATTAAAGCAGCTCTTACACCATGAACTTTGTTTGCGGCAATACTAATACCAATGCCAGTTCCACATATCGCTATACCAAAATCGTAAGACTGTTTTACAACCGCCTCACCGATTTTTTTTCCATAATCAGGATAATCAACAGATGCTAAAGAGTTTGTCCCTAAGTCAGTCACTAACACATCTTTTGCTAAAAGATATTGTTTTACAGCTTCTTTAAGTTCAAATCCAGCATGATCACTTGCTATCGCAATTTTCATTTTGGCCTCCTATTTATCTATATATATTATAACATATTATCATATAAATAATTGACTGTTACTCTTAAAATTATTTGTTTATTCTTCTCTTTGAGATTGATTATTTGATTTTCTACGGTCAAGTGCTGTAAGTATCGTTTTTCTTAATCGAATACTTTTTGGTGTGATTTCAATTAGTTCATCATCATTAATAAATGCTAAACACGCTTCTAAATTCATTTCTTTAGCTTTTTTAAGAATAGTTGTAGAATCTTTACCAGCAGAACGCATATTTGATAATTGTTTTGCTTGTGTCACATTAACAACAAGATCACTATCCTTGTTTGCTTCACCAACAATCATACCTTCATAAACATCAGTTCTAGGATTTAAAAACATTAATCCTCGATCTTCTAAACGTCCAATTGCATATGCTGTTGTCATTCCATTATTAAGTGAAACAAGCGCACCTGTTCTACGATTTCCTACTGTATCTGAAAACATTGGTCTATAATCTAAAAACATATGTGATAAAATACCATAACCTTTAGTTGCTGTTAAAAATTGAGTAACAAATCCAATAAGGCCTCTTGATGGCATAATATAATGCAATCTTGAATAATCTTTTGCTTGATGCATTGTGACTAAATCACCACGACGTTCACCAAGCATTTCCATAACTTGTCCCATATAATCGGTTGGAATATCAACTTGAACTTCTTCATAAGGTTCGTTTTTAACACCATTTATTGTTTTCACAATAACTCTTGGTCTTGAAACTTGAAATTCAAAACCTTCTCTTCTCATATTTTCAATAAGAATACCTAAATGCAATTCTCCACGTCCTGAAACAATCCAAGCTTCTTGCTTGCCTAAACGTTCAACTTTCAAACTTACATCTTTTTGTGTTTCTTTATTTAATCTTTCTTCAATTTTAGAAGCTGTAACATTTTTACCTTCTTTACCTGCAAAAGGTGAATTATTTGTTAAAAATGTCATTTGCACAGTTGGTTCATCAACATGAAGCAAAGGTAATCTTTCTGTAATTGAAATATCACATATAGTTTCACCTACATGAATATCTGGAAGTCCAGCAATTGAAACAATATCGCCTGCATAAGCTTCTTTTACTTCTATTTTTTCAGTACCCATAGATTGATAAATTTTTTGAACTCTAAAATCAACTCTAGAACCATCAATTCTTAGGCAACTCACCATATCATTAATAGCAACAGTTCCTTGATAAATTTTACCAACACCCATACGACCAACATAATCATTATAATCAATTAAAGCTGGTTGAAATAAAAATGGTAATTCTATTTCTTGTTTAGGATTTGGAATGAATTGAATGATTGTATCTAGAATTGGTGTCATTTTAACATGCGGATTTAATTTAGGTTTATAACTTGATAAACCTTGTAATCCTGATGCATATAACACTGGGAATTCTAATTGATGATCACTTGCTCCTAAATCAATAAATAAGTCATATATTTCATTAACTGTTTTATTAACATCTGCAAATTCTCTATCGATTTTATTAACAACAACAATTGGAAGTAATTTTGCTTCCAATGCTTTTTTCAAAACAAATCTTGTTTGTGGCATCACACCTTCATAAGCATCAACTAACAATAAAACACCATCCACCATGTGCATGATTCTTTCAACTTCTCCACCAAAATCAGCATGACCAGGTGTATCAAGAATGTTTATTCTTAAGTTTTTATAAATAATCGCAGTATTTTTTGCTAGAATGGTAATACCACGTTCTCTTTCAATATCATTACTATCTAAAACGCGATCACTTAATTCAACATGTTCATCAAATTTTTCACTTTCTTTTAATAATTGATTCACCAAAGTTGTCTTACCATGATCAACGTGGGCGATAATTGCTATATTTCTAATTTCCATAAATTGTCTCCTCTTTCATAACCGTTACTATTATATACTATTTTCTAAGTTTTTTAAGTAAAAAACACCTAAAAAACTCATGATAACGTTTATCATATGAAAAAAAAGCAAGTATTTTATACTTGCCTTCATATTTTATCTTATCTGACCATTAATCATTTAAATAAATACGAATATATTTAAATATCACTCAAATAAGTATTTACTTAGCAACACTATTCTCACTTATTTTATTTAAACAATCAATAAATTTAAAAAATAATTTTCTAAGAAACACTGTTAAGTATTTCTTTAATATCAATTGTACCTTCTCTTAGTATTTTAATTTCGTCATTTACAAACATCATAACTGTTGATGATACCTGTGATTTATCTACATCACCATTTTCATATATTTTTGAAACAACATTCCCATATTGTTTTATGATATCATTCATATCTTCTAATGGTGGCTCACCACTTTTATTCAAACTTGTAACTCTTAAAACACCATAAGTATTAATTAGTTCTAATGCTTTAGAATGTTTCGGCATTCTTACAGCAATTGTTTCTTCACCTGTTTTATGTTTAAAATCAGGCGTTGTTTTCAGCACTATTGTTAAAGCACCCGGCCAAAACTTATCCATGATTTTTTTAATCTTTTTATCATAAATTGCTATATCTTTAATTTGATTAACTGAAGAAATCAAAATTGGAATTTGTTTTGATTGTTCTCTACCTTTAACTGCATATATCTTTTCTAATGCTTCTTTATCATAAAGGCAAGCAGCTAAGCCATAAACTGTATCTGTTGGTATGACGATGATTTCCCCTTTATTCATCTTCTAAAACGCCTCCAATACCAATAAAAGTCATTCTATCTTTTCCCTGAAAATCCTTTAATTGAATTAGTTTTGCATCAGGAAAATATGTTTTAGCATATGAAGCAATAAGTTCTTTTTGTTGATATCCATGTTCAAACCCAATCAATGCTTTTTCTTTTAAAAAAGGTTTAATTTCTTTTAAGATTAATTCATAAAAATCTGTGCCGTTTTTACCACCATATAATGCAACTTCTGGTTCTTTTTGAACGATATCTTCAACAATTTCATCATCTGGAATATATGGGGGATTGGATATAATAATATCAAATTTTCCATTAATATTTTCAAACCAACTGCTCAATACTGCACTTACATTTACATTTAATAATACTGCATTTTGTTTTGCAACTTCTAAAGCATCAAAACTAACATCAGAAATCATGACATCAAGATTTGTTTCTTCTTTTGCAAGAGTCACTCCAATACAGCCACTGCCTGTTCCTAAATCTAAAAGTTTTATATTTTTTTGACCAAAATATTTATCATAATAATATAATGTATTTTCGACAAGTTGTTCAGTTTCAACTCTAGGTATTAATACATGTTGATTAACAGTAAACTTATAACCAAAGAAAAAAGCATATCCTAAAATATGTTGAACTGGAATATGATTAATAATATATTGCATAGATTTATTAATAAATTCTTCTTCAAAATCAGCAGGTACTTCTTGTTTTAGATTCATATAAAATTGATGTGCATCTAATTTTGATAATTCCATCATTAATAATTTGATTGCTTCTACTTCTTTATCATTTTCTATAGCAATCTTTGATACTTTTCTTAATAAAGCGTCGTATGTCACTTTGTTTCTCCCATTAATTGACGTTTTTGAAACTCATTAATTAATTCGTCTAAAATTAGTTCTAATCTGCCTTCCATAATCACATCAAGTCGTTGAACAGTTAATCCAACACGATGATCAGTTACACGATTTTGTGGATAATTATAAGTTCTAATTTTTTCACTGCGATCACCACGACCTACCAGTAATTGACGTTCTGCTTCTTCTTTTTCTAGTTGTTCAGTTAAAAACTTATCATAAATTCTAGACTTTAACAAAGTTAAAGCCTTTTCTCTATTTTCATGTTGTGACTTACCTTCTTGACACGCTACAGCTATACCTGTAGGTATATGCGTTAAGCGTACAGCGGATTTAGTTGTATTTACTGATTGTCCACCAGGTCCACTTGAATTATATGTATCGAAGCGTATATCATTCCAATTCACATCAATTTCAATATCTTTTGCTTCAAGCATAACCAATACAGTTGCTGTTGATGTATGAATACGTCCTTGAGATTCTGTTTCAGGCACACGTTGAACTCTGTGTGTACCAGATTCATATTTTAATTTTGAATACACGTGATCGCCGGAAACCATAAATTCTATAGAAGTAAATCCACCCATAGCGCCTTCCATAGCATTTAATATCTCAATTTTCCATTTTTGTGTTTCGGCATATTTTGAATACATTCTAAATAAATCACCAGCAAAAAGATTACCTTCATCTCCGCCAGCAGCACCCTTAATTTCAACAATTACATTTTTATCATCATTTGGATCTTTAGGCAATAACAAAATTTTGAGCTCTTGTTCAGTGTGCTCAATTAATTTTTCTAATTTGTCTATTTCCAATTCAGCCATTTCAACCATATCATGATCAGATTCTTCTGCTAGCATATCTTTAAGATCTTTTAGCTCTAGATTCTTTTCTTTATAGAATCTATATGATTCAACAATTTTTTGAATTGCACTGGATTCTTTTAGTAATTTTGTCATTTCTTTAATCTCTAAAGTACCTGTAGAAAGTATCTCTTGTATTTCTTGATATCTTTTTTCGATTAATTCTAGTCTATCAAACATTTATATCACCCGATATATATTACCATATATTAATCAATTTTTCTATAGCATATCGTTTGGTATTTTTTAATATAGGTGGTATAATAAAAATGTAAAGAAAGGTGGGATATGATGAATAAATTATATCAAGAATTAAACAAGCAAGTTGCTAACTTAAGTGTGTTTTTTACTAAATTACATCATTATCATTGGTATGTAAGTGGTCCAAATTTCTATGCGCTTCACGCTAAATTTGAAGAACTTTACGATGAAATTAACGAATTGTATGATGAA
>Ga0172378_10004129_pt1 | contig 13640 bp, 13 predicted proteins | sample GrowelOW332metaG_FD_119755 | JGI IMG/M metagenome (GOLD analysis project Ga0172378, IMG submission 119755) | Groundwater microbial communities from an aquifer near a municipal landfill in Southern Ontario, Canada - Pumphouse #3_1 metaG | ecosystem: Environmental > Aquatic > Deep subsurface >... | reverse complement strand
ATAAACCGTTAAGGTGGTCTTAACCGACTTATGTCCAAGTAGTGCTTGAATAATTTTTGGGTTCTCATTTGCTTCAAACAACATATTTGAATAGGTGTGTCTTAAAGTATGAAAGTGAATGTGGTATTTATCAAAGCCATACTTTCTTTTAAATCTATAAAGAATCTATTAAAAACTTTTTATAATCTTTGTTTAATTTGTTGATTTTATAACATTCAATACTTGGTATTTCATAAGGGTGAATTAACTCAATTTTATTATAAACTTTCTTTAAAAGTTTTTGTTGAACATGCATAGAAATTAAATAAGATTTTTTGTCTACTTCATTTTCTTTCCACTTGTAAATTGAGTTATACTCAAAAATCCTTGCACCATTAATTAGTTTTTCATCTCGTAACTGATTTACCATTTCTTTTGCTTTTTCATAATCAGAAAAAGTGAATTCAACTTTATAAAAACTCATAGACACCTCTTTGTAATTTTAAAATACAATCTTTGTTTTTGTAAGTAAAAAAGGCTAACTGCTTGATTAAGTTTTAACTATTTTTGTTATTTCTTGATCGGTACATAGTAAAACGATAAATCAATTTGTTTACCACCTGCAAAAGTAAGCAGTTTTTGCATTGTTTTATTTTGTTTACCTGTTGCACAATAAATTAAGTTTCAGTCAGATTGTGTTGTGAGTTTTAATTGTTGACATTGACACAAATCTAAAAATGTGCTAATCTACATAAAGGAGATAGTATGGCATTATTAGAAGTAAGTAAAATATCTAAAAGTTTTGGTTATAATAATCTATTTGAGGATTTATCTTTTTCATTGTCTGAAGGAGATTTAATTTCAATTGTTGGTCCTAATGGTTGTGGAAAATCAACACTTTTAAAAATAATAGCAGGATTAGAAAAGCCTGATGCTGGTAGTCTTAATATAAAAAAGGGAACTAAGGTTAGTTATTTAGATCAAACCGCACCAGATAAAAATGATGATAGAATTGTTGTAGATGTTATACGGGATGGTTTTCAAGAACTTGAAATTATAAAGAAAAAAATCGATAATTTGTTATTAAAATTAAATAATAATTTAAATCAGGAAGAATATAATTCTATTATTGAACAGTATTCAAAACTTGAGGAAATATATACAACTAATGGTGGTTATGAAATTGATACTCAAATAGGAATTGTTTGTAATGGTTTAGGTATTTATGAAAAAATGTTAAAACAAAATTATAATTTATTAAGTGGTGGTCAAAAGACTATTGTTCATTTAGCGAAAGCGTTATTATTAAAGCCAAGTTTATTTTTGTTGGACGAGCCAACTAATCATTTAGATATAGAGAAAATTGAGTGGCTGGAGGAATATATACATTCCTTTAACGGTGCAATGGTTATCGTTTCTCATGATAGATATTTTTTAGATAAAGTATCTAGTAAAATCCTAGAAATAGATAATGGAGAAGTTCATATTTATGGTACGAACTATAGTGGATACTTAAAAGAAAAAGAAAATTTATTTGAAAAAAGAATGGCTGATTATAAAGAACAACAGTTATATTTTAAAAAAATGGAAGAACAAATTAGATATTTCTCACAAAAAGGTATGGCATACAATAGTTCCACACTTTGTAACCGAGCTGCTACTCTTCAAAGTCAATTAGACCGAGCAAAATCTAAAGCAATAACAAAACCAAAAGAACAAAAAGAAATAGTGATGCATTTTGATGAAATGAAAAAGTCAAGTAAGACAGTTTTTAATGCCAAGAATCTAACTATTTACACCGAGGATAAAAAAATCTTAGATGATGTTGATTTATTAATAACAAAAGGGGAAAGAGTTGCTTTTATTGGAAATAATGGAAGCGGTAAATCAACTATGATAAAAATGATTGTTGGTAAGCAAATTCTAGAATGTGATGGAATTATTGAAAATGGAAGTAATGTAAAAATCGGATATTTACCACAAATAATAGAATTTGAAAATAATAAGCATAACATAATTAATTATTTCCAGTTGATGACTGGATTAGAAGAACAAAAAGCCAGAAGTGTTATGGCCAATTTTAAATTTTATAATGATGATATTTTGAAAAAATTAAAAGACTTATCCGGTGGTGAAGCAATAAGATTGAAATTAGCAGTTTTATTACAGCAAAAAATAAATACTTTAATCTTTGACGAGCCAACAAACCATATTGACATTCCAACAAAAGAAGTTTTAGAGAATGCGATCGAAGATTTTGATGGTACACTTGTTTTTGTTAGTCATGATAGATATTTTATAAACAAATTTGCTGATAAAACTATAGAATTTAAAGATGGGCATATTAAAACATATTTAGGTGGTTATGATGATTATAAAGAAGCTTGTGCAAAAAATATTAAGGATGAGAAGTTGTTTTAGAAATAAGTTAAATTTATAACCAACAATAATCATAATCTCAGTTCATATATGTGTTTAAGTTAAAAAATAGGTTTAATCAAAATCTATTTTTTATGTTCTTATATCCTTGTTTTTGTAATTGAATTATTATTATAATTAGACAACTTTTTAGTTTAATATAAAGTATTTTTTCAATGTATGAAATTTATTATATTTTGCAAATAAAAATTAAAAGAACTTTTAGCCCATTAATTACTTTATTTAAATGTTAAAAAAACATTGTAGAAACTTAAGGTTATTGATTGACATTAAAATATATTTTTGATACATTTTAACTATGGATAAAAATTTTATTTTGAAAGCTAACTTATTTGAGCAAGGAATAAAAGTGTCATCAAAAGCCCAAGAAATTTTAGATAAGCAATCTGATATTTGGCTTATGAAGGATTATATTACTTGCAGTGGTGTTACGTTGCATTACAAAAATGAATACGCAACAGTTAATGTTGTAGATGAATCTATGTTTGAACTAATTTCTAATGATAACAATTTTTATATTAAATTACCTAACAATGAAAAAATATTGACGACAATAATAACGCCACCCGATTATATGAAAGACGAGCTTATTATTGGAGAAAAAAACATTACTGTTTATTGTAATACTTATACCGATAGAGTTAGATTACAACTAATTAGTGGCTGTTCTTATTCTTGTAAATTTTGTAATGCAAAAGAGTTTAAATATGAATTTAACAAAATAGAATATTTAGAAGAAAGTTTGAAAATTGCCTTGTCACAAAGTGATGTTCATCATGTTTTGGTGTCAAGCGGTTCTGTAAGAGTGGAAGATTTGCCTAAATTAACGGAAATGTATGAGTATTTTGGAAAAAAATATTCGTATCTTGGTATAGAACTTATGATGGCTCCGCGTGAGTTTACTAGTTATGACAATGATACTCTTTACGAAGAATACATAAAACATCTTAAAGATTTTGGGTTTAGAAAATTATCTATTAATATGGAATTAAATGACCCTGTATATTTAAGACGATTTTGTCCTGAAAAAGCGGACATAGGTCAGGAAAAATATTTAAAATTTATTCAACTTGCAGTTGAAATATTTGGCGTAAATAATGTAAGATCGCTACTTATTGTTGGTTTAGAACCGATCGAGGAAACTCTAAAAGGCGTTGAAAAACTTGCTTCTATTGGCTGTAATCCTGTTTTGTCACCATTATTTCCATATGGCGAAGCAAATAATAAACCTAACGCGGACTTGTTTATTAAAGTAAGAGAGGAAAGCGAAAAGATATGTAAAAAATATAATATTGAATTAGGACCATTATGCAAACCTTGTTCGCATAATACTTTATAATAAGCGAGGAAGAAATATGGAACGGATGTATGTCGGACCAAAACAAAAAACAATTGAAAACAATAATTTTTTTGATGCTTCTATAACATTAGTTGGTAATAATAAAAATGGGAATGTTTCTTTTAATAATAAATTATCTTTTGAGTATTGGAATCCAGATAATAATTTAAAAGAGATATTTTTTTATAATGAGCAATTTAAAAATATTGACACTGAGATTGAGCTTGTTGCACATGATCCTTATTTAATTTCCAAATGCGTTTTACCTAAAAAGGCACTATTAATTTGTAAGAATTCAGATAATATACTTAACATACTAAATGATAAAATAAAAACTCACCAAATGTTTAATGGAGTTGTTCCAATGTTAAATTATAAAATTATCAAAGGTAGTGAGATACTCGCTTTTGATAATGAAGATATTTCAAAAGAATTGGTAATACAATTACCTTATGGGGGTGGGGGGTCAAAAACATATATATGTAAAAAGAATAATATTGAAGAAATAAAAAGACAAATTTTATTAGATGAAAACTATTCTATTTCTGAATATGAAAAAGATAATATTTCCTATAATACGCATTGCATAATTGGAAAAAAGGAAATTGAAATACTTGCCCCCTCTGAACAAATCCTTGAAATTAATCATAAAATAGAATTTATTGGCTCGGAATTTGTTATTAAAATTGAAGATATAATTAAAGAGAAAATGATAAAATATTCTATGAAGATATGTGAAAAGTTACAAAAGTTGGGTTATCGTGGAGTTTTGGGGATTGATTGGATTTACGCAAATGATGAATTGTTTTTTATAGAAATAAATCCTAGGTTTCAAGGTTCTACCAGACAGGTCGATATGTTATTAAAGAAAAGTAATTTGCCATCAATATTTGAATTAAATTATTTGGCTTTTTATTCAAATTATTTACCGAATACAAAAAACATGTTGTTTTCGCTGTTTTTACAAGATTGACAAAAAGGATGATAGTTTTATGGAAAATTTAGAATACAGAAAACTTAGAGATCTTGGAAGAAAAGAGTTTAATAAAATAAATCACAATAAAAATTTACAAAAGTTAATTAATAAAGATTTTGATAATATTGCAACCTTTTTAAAAAATGATAGGAAATTTATTGAAGATTATCAATTGAAAAAAATAAAAAAATTGGTTGATTATGCTTATACTAATATTCCTCTATATCGCGAAAAATATGATAAAATCGGATATAAAGTAGGAGATATAAAAACTTTTGATGATTTTTATAAAATTCCAATTCTTTATAAAGAAGAATTAATAGACGGTTTTCCTAATGATATTGTAAAAGATGTTGTTGATTATAAGTTTTCCACTCGTAGTTCAGGTTCTAGTGGTAGATTTGTTACTTTGGCAGTTGATATAGATGCTATTTATACTGACACACTTCAAGGTATAAGACAATTTATTAATCAATCAAATAACAATTACACAAAAGACAAAGTTGTTTTGTTTATATACACTTGTCCATGGTGGATAAAAGATATTAATAATGAGTATAGATTGGATTATTTGCCTACAACCACAAATCCAAAAGATGCAATTAAATACATAAAAGAACACAGGCCTTTTATGATTTCTACTTACCCAACCTATTTGCAAAGATTTTGCGAATTGGGAATAGATTTAAGTGATTATGGAGTTGAATATGTTATAGTTCATTCCGAGCAATCAACAAGAGAATTTAGAAAAGAAATGGCAAAAAGACTTAATGTTGTTATTTTAGATGAATATAGCAGTGAGGAGTTGACAAGAATTGCGCTTGAATGTCATAATCAAAATTATCATATTGAAGAAGATTCTTCTTATATAGAAGTGCTAGACATAAAAACACATGAAAGATTGGAACATGGTACGGGGGTTGTGGTTGGTACTAATTTATTGAATATGGCAACACCATTAATAAGATATTACCAGGGAGACATTGTTTCTATAGACAGCACAAAAAAATGTGCTTGTGGTAACAATGGGCGAATTCTCACCAAAATAAATGGCAGAGAAATGGATTGTATAATATCTGAGGGAAAAACTATAGCGGCTAGTTCTTTTATTGATTTGGCATATAATTGGTTTTTAACATATAAAATTCCTATACAAGGTATCAAATACCAAATAGTTCAAACTTCACTTTTAGAAATATGTATTTATTTGAAAAAAGGATTATATAATTTAACAGAAAAAGATTTTTTAACTATGAAACAATCCATGTATTCTTTGGTTAGTAAAAATATCAAAATATCTATAAAATTTACGGATGATTTTATATACAAATCAAACAAATTTAAACCTGTTTTAAATTTGATTGGAGATAAAAATGAATAAAAATAAAAAAGCATTATTATTGGTTGAAAACAAAATAAAAGAGCTTCGTAAAGAAGTTTCAATAAAAACCTTTAATAAAAATAAGTTGGCAGAAGTAGAAATAAACAAATTTTACTTTCAAGGTGAAATTGTTGACAGAATCATGATAGTTTTGCGTGCTAATGGTTGTGAACATTACAAAAAGACAGGAGGATGTTCCATGTGTTCTCATTTTAATGGCACAATGCCAAACGATGTGGTATCGGATAAAAACTATATCAATCAATGGAATTCTGTTGTCGACGGAACATGCTTGGAAAAACAAAGTACAAACTTTTCACTTAATAATTTCCCTGTTGTTTGTGTCTATAATTTGGGAAGTTTGTTAAATGAGAAAGAAATAAGCGTTAAAGCAATAAAATATATTTTTTCCAGTTTAAATACTTTTAAGAATATTAAAAAAGTTATAATAGAATCTAGAGCCGAATATGTTAATGAAGAAGTTTTATCATTAATAAAAAATAATTATGATGGTATAGTAGAAGTTGGAATAGGCGTGGAGTCTACGAATAATAGCATTAGACAATTATGTCACCACAAAGGTTTGCAAGATTTAAAAATTGTTAACAAAGCTGTTTATATTTTGCATAAATATAATTTTAAAGCCTTGGCTTATGTAAATTTTAAACCTTGTTTTTTAACCGAACAAGAATCTATTGATGATGCAATAAAAACTAGTATAGACTGTTTTAATATTGGATTTGATGCTGTATCAATTGAGCCTACTTCATTGCAAGAATATTCTCTTGTTAACTTTTTAAAAAACTTGGGACATTACAGAGTTCCTTGGTTATGGAGTTTACAAAAGATTGTTATAGGAATATATAAAGGAAAAAAACAAAAATCTTTAGACATCCGCTTGGGGGGGTATTTTGATGAAAAGATTTTAAGTGGAAGTCAAGGCGAAGGTTTTTCTGGAAGAAATGAAATTTTCCCACATGAAACATCTTCAAATTGTTTAAAATGCACACAAGAATTTGTAAAATGTATAAAAGATTTTAATATGACATACGATGTTAATGATTTATGTAAAATAAAAAAGTGTGATAATTGTTATAATCTTTGGATGGCAACATGTAAAATTAAAGATTCTCGTAAAATTCATCAGAGAATTTTTGATATATTAGGAGGACTTCATGAGAGATTATAATTTAAAATTTAGAAAAACAGAATTTTTAATTGTTGAAGGAAGTGAATATGCTCGTGGCTTTATTGTTGGAAAAGAAATGAAAAAAGCCATAAAAAAACTCATTATATCTTTTGATAGATTAACTGACAAAAAACAAAAAATTGTAAAAAAACTTGATAAATTGTTAGAAAAAGATTATTTGCCTTTAAAACAGGAAATCCAAGGACGTGCAGATGGCGCCGGAGTAAATTATATTGATTTATTATCCAATTTTGCAACAGATTCATTTAAAGAGCATTGTACATCCATTATGATTAGTAAAAATGGTGAAAAGTTTTTAGCACATAATGAAGACGGTGAAATATGTGAAGACAATATTAGATTTGTTTGGGCGAAATATAATGATAGTGAATTTAAAGAAATTTGTTATGCAGATGGTTTGTCGGGCGGAAGTATCTTGGTAAGAAAAAATTTTATTTTTTCAATTAATTATATTTGGTTTAAAGACAATGAGATAAATGATAAATATTTGCCTTACAGAATTTATAGCGGTTTACTTGCGAATTGCACTAATGCTAAGGAGTTGTTTGAAGTTGTAAAATCGCATCATATTTCCACTGCTATTGGAATTAATTTATATGATTACGAAACCAATAAAATGTTCTATATTGAGAAGGTGTTGAACAAATATTTAATTAAGGAAGTTGATGGAGTTAACGTTCATACCAATCACTTATTGCAAAAGGATTTCAAACAGTATGTACCTAGTTTTGAAGGCGATTTTAAATATTCTAATACATATATGAGACAACTTATTGCTGAAGAACTTATAAAAAAAGAAATGTTTTTTAATGCACAAGTATTAAAAAACATATTAATGTATTATGGAACTTGTGATTATAACTCTGTTTTTTCAAAAGGTAATTTTGGATATCCGGCTTTGACTTTTTGCACCTTTATTTTTGATGCAAAAAATGACAAATTAGTTGCACATGTCCATAATAAAAATTTAGACATAGTTGATTTTTCTTTAAAGTAAGTTATTTACAATAGTAAATCTTTATGTTATAATAAAAAAGAGGTGAAGACTATGAAAAAAATTGCATTAATTTATAATTTATGTAAAGATAGAGGCAATGTTGAATTTGAAGCCGAGTTTGATTCTCCATCAACAATTGAAGGTATTAAAAAAGCTCTTAGTAAAAAATATCAAGTGCAGGAAATTGAAGCTGTTAGAGATTTTTCTTGGATAGAAAAACTTAAAGAATTTAATCCTGATTTAATTTTTAATATTGCTGAAGGATTTGTGGGGCCTGGAAGAGAAAGTGTTTATACCGCGATCTATGAACAATTAGGATTTAATTATTGCGGACCAGACAGTATCAATTTGTCAGTTTGTCAAAACAAACATTTAACAAAAAAATTATTGAAAGATGTTGTAAATGTTCCTAGTGGCTTTGTCGTTAGCGAACTTGAAGATTTAAAAAATTATGCTTTGACTTTTCCATATATTTTAAAATTGAATTCTGAAGGAACAAGTATGGGTATAAATGAAAATTCAGTTGTTACTAATTCAAAAGAATTATATACGCAATGTTACTATTTGTTAAACAAATATAAAAATAAACCTATTATTGTAGAAGAATTTTTACCAGGACAGGATTTTGGAATGTCGTATGTTGAGGGATTGGGTGTTCTTGGACCAATAAAGATTAATTATCAAAACAAAACTGGAGTCTATGACTTTAATTTAAAAACTTTTAATGAAGATCAAGTAAACACAGTTGGTACAGATGAAGGCAGAGAAGAATTAGCAATAATGGTTCGAAAAATAGTGAAAACTCTTGACATTAAGGGATACACTAAGTTTGATTTTCGTAAATCCAATAAAGACAACAAATATTATTTTATAGAAGCCAATGCCCAAATTAGTTTATGGCCACACGGAGAGGTTGCAATTGCGGCTGAATCAAACAATGTTAGTTATGATGATTTAGTTACTCATATAGTAGATAACGCATTTTTGAAGCAAGAAAAAGTAAACTCCGTTGGTTATAAGGGGGAAATTATGATGAGTAAAAATAAAACACATCAAGGAGAAATTAAAAATGGACGAGAGACAAGTTTTTAAAAAGCATTTAGAACTGGTAAAAACGGAATCTTTATTGCCCATTAAGGTTTCCGAATTTTATAATAAAAAAGTTGAGAATGAAGTTAAGCATATTGGAATAGGAGGTCCTCTTTATCGATCAGTTTATCCTGTGTCAGAAATTTTTGATGTTTATGCAGGAGAAAAAAATAGAGATTTTGCAGATGAGCAAGCATATACAATTGATAACTTTATAATTAAAAGATATCCAACCGAAGTTCTCGTACTGATAACTGAAAGATGTTTTAGTCATTGTCAATATTGTTTTCGCTCATTAAACATTACAACAATAAAGAAAGACAATCCTATGGACAAAATTGAAGTGTTATATGATTATTTAATAAAAAACCCACAAATAAAAGAAGTCATTTTTTCAGGTGGAGACCCAATGGTTTTAAAACTTGAAGAATGGAAAGCAATATTAAAGAAGTTTTCAAAATGGGACATAAGAATACACACTAGATCAATTGTGTATGACCCAACGGTTTTTTCTGAAGATATTATAAAATTGTTTTCTAAATATAATGTGAGATTGGTTTTTCACATTAATCATCCTTATGAGATTTGTAAAACTGTTAAAGATAAAATCAACTTATTAAGAAATTATAAAATCCGTATGTATGCACAATTTCCATTATTAAGAGGAATAAATGATAATATTGAAGTTTTGAAAAAATTACTATATATGCTTGATGAATTGTCAATAAGAACGCTTTCTTTTTTTATTGTCGATGCAATTAAATATAGTAGTGCTTATAGAATATCTTTTGATAGAATTGAAAAAATTCTTAACGAACTAAATTGGACAACTCCATCGTGGGTTAATTCAACAAGGCTTATAATGCACACAAGCATCGGAAAGGTTCGCAGAGAAGATATTGTTTGCCGTAAAAGAAATGTGATTATCTTTCATCGTGATGATAAAAAGGTTAAATATATTGATTTTCCAAAGAAATTAGATATTCCTGGTGATATAAAAAAATTATTATGGAAAGACTATATTCTAAATCAATAAAACTTTTTAAATAATCAAAACAGGGAGAAGAATGAGAAAATATAAAAAAGGTATTTTAAATACTGGATATAGTTGGAATTGTAATGCCTATGATTTTAATTTTATTCCAATAAAAACTTATTCTGCAAAGTATTTAAAAGGTGTTGAAAAAGCATTTACTGCAATAGTAGATGCTTCTTTGGTGTATGCGGTAAAATTATTTAATCCTTATAGAGGATATATGTTAAATAATGTAAAAATCAATAATTTCCCTATTTTATCGTCAAAATTTCAAAAAATAGACAAAGTTTTTGAAAAATATAAAAAAAACATATCAAATTCTAATTTTAACATTTTTATAGGTTCAGACCATGCAATAACCTATAAAATTTTATCAAATTTTTATATTGATAAAAAATTCAGTATTATGCAGTTTGATGCACATAGTGATTTTATTGATGACTATAAAAATTATCCTCACGGTGCTGTTATGAAAGAGTGCTCAAAGTTAGATTGTGTTGAAAAGCTTTTCCAAGTTGGATTAAGGGCAAATTTAAATCATGGAATTGCGATTCCTGATTCTTTAAGTTTAGGGAATATAATTGTGAGTAGAAAAACTCTAGAAGAGTTGGATTATTCGTTAAACATAAAAAAACAGGATTTATATTTAACCATAGATATAGATTTTTTTGACCCAAGTATTGCAGAGGCGACTAATACAATGGAGCCAGGTGGCGTTAAATTTAATGATGCTGTGAAACTATTTGAAAATATTATAAAAAACAATAATATTATTGGCATAGACATTGTTGAGTTTAATCCTAAAATAAAAGACAATGGTAAAACTGCAAATATGTTAATAAACATAATTATCTATTTAATAAATTTTTTATCCCAAAAAAACACTGTTTCAGCACCATTTGAATATGATGACGAAAAGGTGGAAATGATATATTAAATAAGATGTTTTTAATTTTTATTGACTTTTAAAAGTAAAAATGCTACAATACCACTATGGAAAATGTTGAAAAAATCTTATGTGATTTGATTGAAATACCGTCTTTTGGGGAAATTGATCAAAAGCATGAAATTATTAAATATTTAGATCAAAAGTTTTCCTCATGTAAAGAGGTTTGTAAATTGGTTGACGACATTGGAAACACTCATTTTTTGGTGGGTGTTAATACTTATTTATGCAACATTGAAAATGCTTTTTTATTATCCGGACATATTGACACTGTGGTCCAAACTCAAAATCATGTCCCCATCGCAACTACTGATAATAATTTTATTTATGGTTTGGGTTCTGCGGATATGAAAGGATTTGTATCAAGTGTAATATCAAATATGGATAATCTAATTTTAAGCAAAACACCTATTATAATTTCATTAACTAGCGATGAAGAAACCGATATGTGTGGCATTGAATTAATAATGGAAGAAATTAAAACAAGGAACATTACGCCTGAAGTTGTTATAGTTGGAGAACCAACTTCTTCAAAAATCGCACTTTCTAACAATGGCAATGCGATTTATGTTTGTGATATTTATGGAAAGGCTAATCATACTTCAGCACCACATGAAGGAGTAAATGCGATTAATGTGGCGATGAAGTATATTTCTGAAATCGAAAAAATTGAACAAAAATATCTTAGTTTAGCATCTCTTTGTATAACAAAAATTAATGGTGGTTTAGCTAATACTATAGTTCCAGATTTGTGTGAATTTACTATTAGTGTGATAACGCCGAGCTTAAAAATATTAAACAATATAGAGAATGATTTAAAAAGTGCTTTTGATAGCATTAAAGAAAAAAACAAAGGATCGAAAATTACAAACTTGTTTGGTATTCCTGCTTTTAATAATCAATTAAAAAACAATTCTCAATTATTAAAAGCTTGTAATACTACAGAAATAATACACTTTAGAGGTTCAACTGAAGCTGGATTTATTCAACAAGCTTTTAATAATTCAGACATAATTATATATGGTCCAGGAAATCCTGAGTGCATACATAAAAGTGGTGAAAAAATTGATAAGAATGAGTTAAAAACATACTCAAACAAATTGCCTAAAGTTATATCAAATTATTATAGTTTAAAAAAGGAGAGCGATTTACATCATGAATTGTAATTATCAAATAATATTATTTGATAGAAAAACAGGTCTTTCAAATGTCGTTTTTGCAATGAGCACAATAAGTTCTTATTTTGACAAATTAAATAAAAGATATAAAAACGATTTTTTTATAATAATTGTGGAAGTTAACAGCAGAGAAATGAACGAAAAGCAAGTTAAAGGTAGTTTATTAATTAACATTAGTATAAAAAAAGAAAATTTAAAAGATAAAATAATATCGGCTATAGATAAGTTACTAAGTAATGTGCAAAAGTTTTATAACATTGAAATAAAAGGGGAGATATGTTTATAGAGAGACTGGAATTAAGACTAGCAAATAAAAAAGATTTGCCATAATTGAAAAAATATTTAACGAAATTAATAACAATATTTTATAATTCCTTATGTAAAACGATGTCGGTTTTGGTAAGTATCGCTATAAGCTCCAAATATAGAAACAGATTAGTTATTGCTAATCTGTTTCTATATTGTAATTATTACACTCTCAAACCATTGTTCTAAAAATTCTGTTTAAGCTTTAATTTGCTCATTTATATAATTTTTACTTCTCCCACATAACTAATTTGCCATCATTGTAATTTATTCTGTGAATAATCGCGATTGCCTCATCTTTAAAGGTATATAGTGGTTTATGCTCACCCAGAACATACACACATAAATTCTCCAAGTATTTATTAAACCAGTGTGTAAATATAATATGCATTTAATTTTAACATTTAATAAAATACAATTATTTTTAAAGTTTTATTTCTAGACCTATTTGATTTATTGTTCTTTTTAGAGTTTCAGAATATTCCTGATATAATCCATCAACCTTTTTAAAACCATTTTTTAAATAAAAGTTTATTGCTATGCTGTTGCTTTCTGCGGCAGTTAATCGTAAATATTTAGCCCCTTTTTGTTTTGAAAGTTTTTTTGCTTTTTCAATGGTTAGTGTTCCTATACCTTTTTTCAAAAATTCCACATTAACACCTAAACTTCCCATATACACAGCAGGTTTTGCTTCTTTCCAATTAAAATTTTCTTGCCCTTCAATATTCTCAAAAAGAACAAAAGCAGAAAGGATATCGCCTTCT
>Ga0172378_10004128_pt1 | contig 13643 bp, 15 predicted proteins | sample GrowelOW332metaG_FD_119755 | JGI IMG/M metagenome (GOLD analysis project Ga0172378, IMG submission 119755) | Groundwater microbial communities from an aquifer near a municipal landfill in Southern Ontario, Canada - Pumphouse #3_1 metaG | ecosystem: Environmental > Aquatic > Deep subsurface >... | reverse complement strand
CCGAAGTTGAGCACGAGCGCGGCGGTGTACGATCCACCCACCTCCGCGACGATCGTCACAGGGTCGCATGTCGCTCCTGTCGGAAGATCGCTGGAGATAGTGTACGACCCCACGCCGTTGAGTGTGAGGTTCGCAACTCCCGAAGCGTTGGTCTGTCCGATCACCGTATCGGTGCCATTGGTGGCCGTGATCGTCCTGCCGGACTGGAATCCCGCCGAGGACGAATCTGTCACCGTCACGGCCACTGTAGGCTTTGTCTGAAGGTCGAACGTGTGCGAGTAGGTCTGTCCCGCCACAGGAGTGAGCGGATAATTGGACGGTGCGACATATCCGCTCGGAGTGTCGCACGATATCACGTATGCCACGCCTGCGAGCAGGGTGAGGTTCGCCACGCCCGAGCTGTTGGTCGTACCTGTGACGGCCGTTCCGCTTGTAGGAATGGCCGTGATCGTCCTGCCGTTCTGATATCCTGCAGAGGCCTTGTCGTCCACGGTGATGGCGACCGTCGGCTTGTCGAGGATGGTGAAGCTCTTCGAGTAGGTGCCTCCGGCTGTGGCGTTGACCGTTGCCGATGCAGGGGACACGCCCTGACCTGTCGGATAATCGACCTCGATCGTCCATTCCGCGATTCCGAGGACGAGGGTCACGCATCCAGTAGTTCCCGTTGTACCCGTTATAGGGGATTCCCCCTCTGCGGTGCATGTGACCGTCCTTCCGCTTATACCCGTTCCTGTGACGGTAACGCTGCATATAGGAGCTTTGTAACACGTGAATGAAACGTCCGTCACTTCTCCGGTTGGCGTTATCACCCACGATGTCGGATCGAATACAAAATACTCTTTGGAGCATGATACAGTATATTCAATGTTCTTATATACTGCAATCTGACATCTTCCATTGGAATCCGTTGTATTGGACACTGTTCCGCTTGCAGATGTTGCAGATACCGTTATCCCCGATAAGGACGGGGAACCTGATGATGCTGTCACATATACATCCAGATAATATGATTTTCCCGCTCCGCCTGTCATCTGTATTGCCGTCATGCTATCACCACATTTACGCCGATGTCCACATCTGGAACGGTATTGCACGTGAATGTAACGCTGCCCGTTCCTTCTGCCGATACACGTATGCCGAACTCGTTATAATCTAAGAATGATACTATCGTAGGAGAATAGAAATTGACGGTACTCGCACTCAACCCTGTCACAGATACAGTTTGAGTGTTGCCTGACCATCCTGTAGATAGCAATGTGATTACCGTTGCAGGTGCCAGATTATCCTGTTTTCCCGTATACAGTTCCTGATTGACCTCTGATTGAGAGATCAATGTTCCATCCTTGTCGTATATCACGCTTTCCGCGGATATGTTCCCTCCGTTCCTGATTATCATCGTCGGAAGTGTAGGAGTGGACGACATGAATATACTCGCTGTGTTTGCCGTACCTTTGGATATCTGCGTTTCGATCATTATATTTTCTCCGGCAGATACTGTATATGGAACGGTCAATTGGTTTATTCCGGGGAACGATATATAAGAATTCACACTTGTAGCCGAAAAAGTATAGGTTCCCAAAAGGATGTTCTGTCCAGAATGATACGCCCTGTACGAAATGGTATACTGTGTATTGAGCACGAGCGATGTCAGATACATATAGATTATATATGTGGATGTGGGACTGATCACGAGCCCGTCAGCAGGAATATACACAGCATCATCGGTTGTCACTGCCGTCCCTATAAGTACGTATTCCATATTCACATCTGTGACCGGGGGATCTGATGTAACAACTCCGTCGGAAGAAAGATACCATGATGTTGTTCCCCCTGATTCCGGTATATATATCTGCGCAGATATCACATTATCTTCATCAATCATTATTCTGTCGCCGGCGGTCAGCATCGGCTGTTTAAGTGCCAATTGGTCATACGCCAATTTCTCGCTGATATAATGAATATCGTCCGGTATTATCTGGAATGATGTACGCATACGCGAAAGTAATTGGAATGTTGCATTGGCCGCCGCCTGTGCTATCGATATGGGTTTATCGGCATCAGAGGTGTTGTCGCAATTCCCAAGCCCTACATCGGAAGAGGACAATGTCACGATGCCCGTACGTCCGTTAACGGAATATACCGTTCCTCCTTCTCCGCCTACTGCATACATCTGTATCCAGCTTGACAGCACCGAATAATCGTCTCCATTCAGTATATAAGACCCGTTCTGTCCTGCGCTTTCTCCCGTCTCTCCATAGACTATCGCCCAATCTCCGCGACCGGTCTCGCGTCCGGAAGGGGTTGTCGACAATGTAACAAGATCCGATCTCAACGGTACAGCACCGGCATATTCATTGATGGCTATCGGCGGTATGACCCCGTCCGGCAATTGACCGTTCACATTCAAGACCGGAACATTGCCTGCCGATGTCCCCACATCTCTGGTGGATGCGGTTCCCAGCAGATCCAGGTTATCCTTCAACAATTTCTCGGACGGATAATGCTCATCATCCGGTATAGGCTGGAATGATGCGACCAGTCTTTTATCCTGTTTATCGTCCAATGAGTCTTTTATCAGTTTCTCGCCTACATAGTTTGAATTGTCAGGTGTTGATTGGAAAGCCGTCAGAGGGTCTTTTGTACGGATCTCGTCCGTGGTCTCTCCTGGAATTATCTCGATTCTGCTCCCTGCTGATAATGTCTTCTGAACATTCGTTCCCAGATCCAATTCATCGATATTCCCATCCAATTGATGGAATGTTATCTTGGTTCCGCTTATCGACGAAGATATGTACGCTTCCTGTATGGTCGCTCTGTATATGCTTAGTATACTGCCTGTAGAATCTATCGCATCTGCAACATCCAGCACAACTATATTCCTTGATGCGGTCACCATATTGCTCGACAGATCGGTTACCACAAGCTGCACTGGAAGTTTGTTGTCTTTCAGCGTTGCATATAAAATCGAATTATCTACTGTCACTGTTCCCGTTGTCGGGTCTGCATCGTCTATCGACAATATCTGATACGGCGATACCACTACGCCTTTGTTGTTCCTTACGCGCACGCCGTAATCAAGCTGTGCAGTCCACCCGGACGGAATGCCCGTTACAGTGATATTCACAGAGTTAGTATCTATTGTCGTGCCTGCATTCCCATCGCTTTCCGAAGAAGTCAATGTAAGCGTACGTGTTGCAGAATCGTATACAAGAGAGATCGAGACCATGACACATGATGTTATTAAAAGTATTTAAAGAAAAAGAATCATACTTTGACCCATCTGTCTGTTCCGTCATTGTATACAACATACCAGCCCACATCTTCGTTATACGGAAGGACTACGCTGAACTCTGCTTTCCCATCTTCGACGATTGCCGTATCTGTTGAGTTGATATCCAATACTCCGTAAAAATTGGATGAATCCATTCCTATTCTTACAGGCCCCTGAACATTCGGATCATATCCCATAAGATAGAAACACGGTACATAGACATAAGTTCCGTCAGGTGCATATATCGATACAGTATACGTCGCCCATACGCATGCATTATCGGTATATACAAGAGTGCAGTCTATGTAATAGCTCTGTGCATCGACAGTTCTGCCGTTCACATTCTGCAGTCCATCTGAATAATGCACATCTGCCGAATAGGTATACTCGTCTCCTTTTTCTTGGCTGCTGCACTCTATTATTATAAATGCTCCGACGATGATCGCCGCAATGCATACGATCGCAACTATCAGATATCTTCTGTCTCTGTTCATATTGATGATACCACGTTTATTATCAGTGTCTGACCTTTTTTCTTGTCCGGCCTTATCGCAGAAGGAATGGATATATACGCTCCTGAATTGACCTTGACTTGAGACGCTGCATGAGGATTGCTGTTATCGTATATTGAATCTTTGTCCCATGTTGCCGTTATGGTCTTTGTACCCAATTCCGGGAATACGAATACTTTGGCGTTCACTTGTGCCGATTGACCGTTCTCCAATATTAATGTCATTGTATTGCCTGATGCCAAATGGGAGAATGAGTTGCGTATAAGTGCGAATTGAGTGGTGAATGATGTCTCTGTAGCCGTATTGCTCGCATATATCGCCGCCGATACGGACATGGACGAACTGTCGCTTACCTGATTCACATATCTCTGCGAGTAATTATTGAGAACCAGTCTTGTAGTCTGTCTGTCGAAATCCAACGTCATTTCGCGCACTTTCGCTTGGTAATTGCTAAGCCCCAATCTTGAGAAATACAGACGTACCGGAACACCGGAACCTATGTTGTTGTATGTACGGGATATCATGTCTATATGTATCCCTGATACCGTGAACGATCCCGACCATTCCGATGCTCTCCCCGATAATACATCCGACAATGCATCCGATGCACATGCATTGGCTGTAGAATTGGAAGAATCTGATGAAACCCCCTCCAGCGGTATGGTTATCTGTGATAGGGATTCTGCATCATATACCGTTACCATCAGAGGATTGGATGTCGTTCCTTCCGATGTAGCATCGCTCTCGGTTCCTTTTGCTATGTATGTGGGATATCTGTTGATCATGGAGATATCAGGTTCAGAATCCACTATCTTCAATTCGCTTAATCCGGATGCGCCTATGTCCTTTCCCGACACTATCGCATATTCCGCAGTATCGGATTTATTCAGACGAGTGCCGAATGCCAGATCCAGATATCCGGAGGAATACATGGACATACCCTGCGACTCGGTTGATTCTTTCATGTCCATCAATGTCCATATATAATCAAGAACATTTCCACCCGCCATTCTAAATTCCGCTATATCCTGCATTGCAGGTATGGTATGAAATGAATAATTGATACCGACAGAATCCAAGACCTGCTGCATCGCAGATGCTGCCCCCGTAGTGCCGAACGTAGAGAACAGGACTATCCTTCTGTTGAATGAATATGAAGGAAGGGATCCATCGAAATCCGTATCCAACGAGTTTTGTTCGATGGTCACATCCTGTATGCCCGTAAGATAGTATATCGCACCGGTCTGATAACCGGATGTGACCTCTTTTTCTACATATCCATACCACTCGGATGATGCGCGCGCGCCTTGTATATATGTTCCGTCATCTGTGTTCTGTGCATAATCCTGACTGGTTCCATCTATGATATAACGTACATTATTCGGATACGGCTGATACGAATCGCTGTATATCCTTATCTTTATCAATTTGTCTTTGACGTAGATAGGATTGGAGCCCATATCTATCGTGAATTCATATGCGCCGATATTTGACAAATCATTCCAGGTTTCAGTCTTATATGTAATGCCGTCTACAATAACACTTGCACTGCCGGCATGTATGATTTCTACTTGATTAGCAAATATCGTATCCTTGAATGCACGAAAATAGGTCAATCCATGTGAACGATATCCGAATTCTATGTAGGTACCTGATGTATTCTTGGCTCTTTCTATCCATTCTGTTCCGACTATCACTTCTTTGTGGTTTGCGTTGAATGATACGTCTCCGATGTCGGTTACACGATATTCCGAAGACGGCAGATATACGGTAAATGCCGATGTCGCCGAATCATATCCTCCCGTACTATCGATCTCCGACCTTATACTGTTATAGATATTGCGGTATACCGACCTTCCCATTTTGGACATCAATGTTATAATATCGACTGCATTGACCGTGAAATAACCCTCGTCAGACGGAGTGACCTTTGTTACGAACCCATAGAATATCGTGGATGAATAGACTGTCAATGATATCCTGTCGCCTGGCATCGGACATTTTGACCCTGCATCCCATCCCGTATCTGCATCGACTATCCTGAATGATATGTCTGCACCCTTGGATTCCGAACGATGCAATGTCGTATTCTTTATAGGCGGATTCGATGTTGGACTTAGAGTGTACGATACCGATGCATGCGTGTATGTTATCGATGCTATGGTAGCGGTATGCATGCCCATTATACCACCATAACCGTCAATGTGAACGACATCCATGCAGGATTGAACTGTTCATGCGATTCATTGGTTATGTAGCATGCGAACGTGCCATGCACCGACGATACCACCGTTACCTGCTCTCCGTTCAATTCCTGCAATACCGCACTGTTGGCCGAATTCAATGCACACCGCCCATATATAGAGAATGTTGCATTATCTTTGCCTTGTTTATATATCTCTCCTCCTGCATCCGCCCCCTTTATCTGATGATATATGTATATAGCTCCTTTGACCGGAACGGTCATGTAACGCCATATCATATTGCTTAAATCGAGTGTCGCATGTGTGACAGTTATACTTGACATTCATATCGTCCCCTGTACTATCGTGTATAGATCCTGTGCTGTTGCAACCGTCCCCTGGTCTGCTGTACCGTTAACCGTTATATTGGTCGTAGAGGACGATGATGATTGAGCGCCCAATATTACAGCGGCCGTTATTGCCGCTCCTGCACCTGCTCCCACCAATGCTATCGCAGCAGGGTTGGACACGACTGCGTTGTATGTATTCAGAAGAACATTCTTTAATGTGGCTACATTGAGCAATGTCATGGCCAGCTGCAATGACTTGATCAGATTGGCTGTTCCGCCCATTATCTGGAACGATGCATTGATCCTCTGCAATGCCAGATTTGTCTCGTCGCTTGTGATTCCCAGCGCCTGGATTCCGCCAGTAAGCCCGGAAACCCCTCCCTGCAATCCTGTGACCACTGTAACCTGCAATGCCAGTTTGGCTTGCTGTTTGGTCAAAATATTATTTGTATTCTCTGCCTCGTTCTGCAGTTCCTTCTGTTTTCCTTTTGCCGTGTCCGTCGATGCACTGGCCTTATCCGCGGCATCGGCAGCCTCATCGGCTCCCTCGCTCATATCGTCGGCTATGCGGAATGCCCATGTTATCGTCCTGTCCTCTGTCATAGGATTCCTCCTACCTTACTCGATATGGATGCTCTTCCCGATGATGAGCTCATATCTCCCGATAATGTATAGTTCATGATGGATGCCGTTATAATGGATGCCGTTCCTGCTGCTGATACAGCCAGAAGTATCTTTCCCCATCCTATTCCGGGTATAGCTGCATTCGCCGTTGTAAGAGCCGCCGCTTTTGCTGTCTGTATGGCATTCAATGTTTCTTTTGCAGATACTGCAACTGAAATGAGCTGTGCTCCGCCTGTTGCTATCTGCATCGCCGCCGCCGCCGCATTGACAAGATTCATGGTCGAATCTGAAATACCGAAAAGAGAGTTCATCGCAGCTGTTGTCGATTTAACTGCAGATGCACCGCTGTTCATATTGGATACGGCGGATATATCCATCAGTCCTTCCCCCTGTTGAATGCCTTGGCCAATTCCTCATTCTCCATATTTATACGTGATACAAAGTAATTTGCCTGGGATACGGTGATATTCTCAAGCATCGACTTATCTACCATCGCGACATTGTATTTCTCTGCAATGACCAATGCAGTATCGTCTATCTCGCAAGGGTCTGCAACCCTTATCATTTCCGACAACAGATTGTCCAGATTGAAACATTCTTCATCGGACAACATCTGATACAGTCTGTCTATATCCTCGTCATCGTATATTACAGGGGATATCATCACCCCCAGAAGATACCAGCGCGTTGCATATGATATTCTGGATGCCAATCCTTGTATCTCTTCTTTGAGTTCATCCGGCAATTTGTTTATGTCGTCTATTCCTGCGCGTATATCTTGCATACGCTGAATGTCGCTGTAATATCTGGGACAGAATACCGATATCATTCCATCTATCTGCCTATGCAGTCTCAACGGGAGCTTGCGCAGAACTATGTCCCCGATCGACGTGCTGAAAACAAATGCATATTTGTGTTCTTGGCATAAGTCAATCACGGATATTTGTTTATCGGATGGCATGACAGCACCGGATGACACATCCTTAAATTCATATCTCATGGTACTGTCACCGTCATATCCTTCATTGTCACTTTGGTCGTTTCATCGTATGTTGCCTGCGATCTGCTCGGCATATCTCCTGTGATATATCCTCCTGTCAATATCACCGTCGTACCGTCTATGACCTTCTTGAATTGAATATCCGTCACTTCTGTGAGTTTAAGACTGTCCCATACGCTCGATCTCGATAGCTGTGTGAACTCCAATGCTATCGTGCATTCCTGCGGGGTCAGAGAACGTCCTGCATTGAGAGGCCTATCGCTTACGGTGTCCGCATCTGCCATAAGGTTGCGCGTTATCGTTATGCTCCATGTCTTGGCATCGCAGTTAAGCCATGTCACTCCGTTGTTTATAGAGTAATAAAGCGAAGTGTTATCCGTGATAGGTGAATAATCAGGTCTGTCCACATCTGCGAATATGAATGAAGAACCTAAAGCATCCTCGAACGATGTCGTACTCGACAGATCGCAATACTGCGCGAGCACATCCGCCTCGAAAGATAACGCCCCTCCTACCTTGGACGAGGATATCTTGAAGGTATTTATTTTGCATCCCAGAAATGCCATGAGCTCATCCGATGCTATCTTTATACGAGATGTGAACGAGACTATATCGCGTATATCTCCAATCCCTGTCAACGCACCCATGGACATTATCACCCAATTGTACCATGCGGACGAACGAGGATGCGTGAATGTAGCTTTGAATCCGTAATCGTTGCCCGTATTGTATGCTTTGCTGAATGCATATGTGCACTCCCCAGGATCCTCTTCCCATGATTTCGCTGCTGTCGTATCCAATGTCGACAATGCGCCTCCGTATCTTGATACGTTCGCAGCGGAGAATGTTCCATATGTCTCTTCATCACGCACTGCGAATCTGCATAGACTTCCTTTGCTTCTTACACTCATTATATCACCCGTAATATCTGATTATGTCCAGATTCCATGTGAATGTCGTAATCTCGCCTACCTGTATCTCGCTCGGAGATGCAGAATTTGTTATCAGCGGATAAAATGTTCCGTTTATCGCTTGGTCTGTTACCAGTTCCAGCGACTTCCACAATGTATCAGACACTTCTCCTGCTTGTTTCATCCCCGAATCTCCGGGACCCATCGCAACCGTTACCGAGACAGTATGATACGACACTCCTGCGACCGAATCCGGCACACGCGAATCGGGAACATCGCGTATCAGGATGTATTGTCCGCCGTTGTATTTGGTATCCAATGACACCTGACGTACAAGTAGACGGTATTCTTCACCCACATCTTGATCCTCCAGATACTGTATCACATCATCTGCAACGGTCATATCCCACGCTCCTGAAGAACCCTGTCTATGTTCGTTGCAGTTTCCGCACCTACTGTATCTATATTGTCCATCACCGGCTTATCCAGAAAGTCCGGGCCTGTTCCGGGTGTAGACCAATTGACCCCGTTGTACATATCATGCACTGCACGTGCATATGTCACCTTATCGAATCCCACCTGTATCGTACCGTCAGACAGCACTTCTATGTTCAGGTCGTTGCGCAGATTGGCCTTGCCTATCTTGGGTCTAAGCGACGGATACACTTTGCCCTTCTTATTCCTGTATATCGGATTCTGCAATGTGGACATCGGTGTAACGCCATATATCTTATCCCATAGCACTGTCGATGATGCATCTGCCAATTCATTGCGCACTATGCTCGGCCATTCGCTGCCAAGCTGTCTCAAACGGCTGGATATCTCCTTGAAATCGGAGACATAGATTGTTCTGTCGAATGTCATATATTCTGTCTCCTGTATGGTGCCAGCGTATCTATCGCATATTGGCTTATCGGTTCCCCTTTCCAGATATTGCACGCCATCATCGTTACCGACTGCCTTATCTGTTCCGGTGTTCTGTACGGGCCATCATTGAAAATGACAGATATGCTGTCGTATTCGGCATCCATTGTAGTCTGTGTAAGATATATTCCGCAGGGATTGTCGGTGAAATTGGTCGATTTGACCAATGCGGTCTCGGTATCGCTCTCTCCTTCTTCTCCGTTGATAATACCTGTCACTGTTATCCCTGTCATATTATGCGTGAACTCGATGAAGTAAGAATCTATCACATATGCCGTTAGTTTGAATTGAGTGAGTACGATTGGAGAATTAACGGTTGATTCCGCCATCGCACGTGCACGTGTTATAGCCTGTTCGAGTTCATCTTCGTTAATACGCCCATTATCTGTAAGATGCAATGCGCGCATCAGTTCATCGACTGTAATAGGTTCTTGTATCTTCTGATCTTCCAGTGGCTGGATATCAACCTGCATGGATGTTAATGGAGACGAAAGTATTTAAAGAAAAGTAAAATTAAAAGGTTTGGAAGGATAGTATCAGGTAGCCATCCTTTTCTCTGTCTTGAGTATCACTGCCGTATTGCCGGTTCCCGACAGCGTATACTTGAGATAACGCTTGTTACCGATGTAACCTGCCAAATATGCGCCCGCGGCCGATATGGTCGGGATTATCGAATCTGCCGAATCGACTGCCGTATATGTTCCTCCGCTTGTATCGCATTCTGTAAGCGCGAATGTTCCGGTAGCTGCCGCGTTTATAACGAATGTTATGATGCCATACCCATTGGTATCTATCGCTGTCGCTGCTGTTCCGACTGCCGCATCCGCATCGCCGATTATTGTAGTTCTTGCCATTTTATCACCTCAACTTGCCGCGATCTTCTGTGCAACCAGACTTGACGGCATAACGACCTGTCCGCCTACATTCGAGCTGAAATAGATGTACGTCAATCCCTTGCTCACACCTGTCAGAGCATCACGTGTCATTGTCATCGAGTTGCCCTGAACGATCTTGTATGCACTGAACATATTGCCGAATACCAGAGGTATGTTGCCTGCCGTAGTCGCACCCGGCGCACTCGGACAGAACATGTATGAATATCCGAGAACCGTCGGAGGCAGACCATTGCCCAATGAAGGCTGCCATATGGGATTCTTGTCGTCACGCAGTTTCGCGATCTCTCCGAGGGTCGATCTGGAACCGTATATCCTGCCATCCATTGATGCGCTGTCTGTGAGTGAGGACACAAGACTGATAAGACCGTTGATCGTCAATGCTGATGCAGCGCCTGATGCTACCTGTGTGATGTTCGTATCATTGAACACACCGGAAGGCTTATTGAAACCATCGCCTGTTGCAAATGCTTTCTCCGTATCCCTGTTCATTTTGGATATGAGAGCATTAGTGAGATACGTATCCATCTCTATCAGATTGCTCTGCATCAGCCTGTTGCTTATGCTTAGTCTGGACACAAGCTCGTTCACGGGGATATGCGCCAATCCTATTGTGCCTTCTCCTTTCACCCCGCTTCTGTCCTCTGTCTCTCCGACCCATGAGGATTCTCCTTCTGATACCTCATAAGGTACATCTGCCACCATTCCGGAAACAGGAATGGTTTCTGCATTCGCCCTTATATTGTCGATATCACGGAGTTTGGGTATGACCCTTGATATGAACTCGTTGGGAACGACATATCCTCCGCTCGAAGGAGTTGCGACTGTGGCCGTCTTTCCTTCGATTGCGAACTCTATCATCGCTTTCATTTCGGGAGATATCGAACCTGCCCCCGATGCCGGAGCCATCGATACGCTCTTTTTCAGGGCTACGATGTCATCATCGTATCCCTTTATCGAATCGTCCAATTTCTTGGAGATATCATCCACCTGCGATTTCATAGTCTTATATGATTCAGAGTACATCTTGTAATCATTGAGACCTTTCTTAAGCTCTTCGTTGAGCTTATGTATTTCATTCAGTGTAGTATTGTCTGTCAACTTACAACCTCCTTGAATTCGAGCAGCAGTTCTTTAGCTTTTCCAAGTTCCGCCTCGAGTTCCTCATCGGCCTTGGCATCGTCGATATCATCCGTGTCATCATCTTCTGTGTCTCCATCCTGATTCGGATCGGTCACATCCTCATCGGCCTTGGGATCAGAAGAATAACGCTCAAGGATGGCCTCGATATCAGCTATGGCCTCTGCACGTTCTTCGTCAGTCAGTTTCCTTAGAAAAGGAAGCCCTGCGACCTGCTTTCTTACATTCTGTTTCATGCTCTTGGCCTCCGCCGTCGCAAGGGTGTTAGCGGGAAACGTAACCAGAGACCCTTCCCATAAGTCTACGACTTTCAGGTGGCGTATGCCGTCCTTGTCGTACTCATAATCCGTTATCGTATACCCGATCGACAGTCCATTGATATCCCCTCTTTTTAGGAGAGAATAACCTTCGCGGCCCTTATCCACATCCATGTTAAAACTGCCTTCGATCGACAGATCATCGTCTGACTTCACAATATCGAACTGCCCGATAGGTGCATCCCAATTGTGCTGCCATAGCAATGTCCTCTTTGTCCCGCGTTTGGATATGGATAAGTCGAAACACCCCGGCTCGCAGATATCTCCTACCTCGTCGATGTTACCGTAGGTAGAGAGCACTCCTTTGAAATGCCCCTGATCCTCGGTCTTGTCTCCGAGTGCCTTTATTTGGAAATATCTGCGTTCCATGCATTGACATGGATGAAACAGTATTTAAAAAGAATGATGAATCAGTCTATGTAGCGGTATTTCAGATAACAATGGCAATTTACGATATTGCCCGCTCCTGCACCGTGCGATGAATCGCCCGGATACATCATCAGATCCGTACCTCCGTCCTTCCTTGGTACTCTGAACAGCTCATCCATATCCACTGATACACCATCCATTGCCATATGTGTGGAACGGGTATTGGCATGCGTCACCGTCCACGTTTTAGACTTCTGCCTGTTGGACTGTGTCACCCTGACCGATGTATCAGCTGATGTCATGGCGGCATTATGGCTCTCTGTTCTGGCTATGGTGTATGCACGGTTCGGCGCATCGTTCCTGAAATAGACCTTTATGGCATCCTGGAACTCCTGTGTGGTAGATGTCCTCGCCATTATGAGCTGGATATTCTTCAACGTGGTGTTGTCGATACGTGTGATGTGTATCCCCACCTGGGTATTGATATAATCCATTATGCGCAGTTTGTACAGTTCCGTATCCGCGGTATCGTCTGCTTTCCTGCAGATGCTGCGTCCGGACGATTTCAGAAGATCTGTATCCGATACCATCGGAAGAACCGAGTCGGCCATCCTGCTGTATGCATCCGTCAATATGTTGCGTTGCAAATTATTGTAATCCATTACAATAGCAGTCAGGTCTATCATATCAGGTATATCATCCAAGTTAAGAATATCGTTGCGAAGGGAGACGAACATACGCTTATAGTGGTAATTGATGGCTCTCGCATTGGTGCTCTGTATCCGTTCCAATACGATCCTTGCCGTACGTTCTGCCGTGCCTTTAGTATCCAGAAGAGCATTATATATCAGCATCTTCCCCACCGGAATTATCGGATACGTCCGGCAGTTCCACCGACAGTTCGGCAACTGGAACCTGACCCATAGGCTGTAACACTACGTCACCGCCTTCCACACTTCCATATGACAGCATGGCCCTCTTCTCGTTCACTGTAAGGAAAGATGCTCCCTGCGCAGCGGTTATCATCGTCGGCAGATCTCCGCGCATCTTGGCCAACGGCTCCTGGTCGTATCCTATGCGCGCTATCTGCGGATCGTCATGGATAACAGCCATCGAGATAGCATCGTATATCTCGTCCATCATCGGCTT
>Ga0172378_10004127_pt1 | contig 13644 bp, 19 predicted proteins | sample GrowelOW332metaG_FD_119755 | JGI IMG/M metagenome (GOLD analysis project Ga0172378, IMG submission 119755) | Groundwater microbial communities from an aquifer near a municipal landfill in Southern Ontario, Canada - Pumphouse #3_1 metaG | ecosystem: Environmental > Aquatic > Deep subsurface >... | reverse complement strand
GCACGCGATGCACGCTCCAGTGTTGCGTGAGCCGGACATTGTCGCGCCTCGGTGCTGGTAAATTCCCGGCGACCAGCACGGCCGGCCGATGCAGTCGGGGTCCAGGAAGTCGTAGCGATGCTTGTCGCCTTTTCGTCGAAAGATCATCATCATCATCATTCCTCATACCGACTTACCACGCACGATTATACTCTAGGTTACAACACTTTGCAATACCTAGAGCCTGACCTTTTCAGCAATCTTTTGTCCGAGTCTCTTAGAACACAACTCTGCTGCTTTATCGTTTGCCTCTATTGCGATATACCGACGCTGCAATTCCTTAGCTGCAAACGGTATTGAACCACTTCCAGCATTTGAATTTATGATCTGAGATTTTATTCGGCGTTTTGGCATAGTTTTTCCTATTGTATTGTCAATCTTTTGTCTCTGCATCTTTCTCGTTTATATTACATTTTGCATTTTCTGTCAACCACTGTTTTGCCAGATCGTAAAGTTCACCAGCCTCTGATTGTACCTTCTCCATGTTTTGCTCAGTTACAACTTTTGGAAGCAGCCAAATAACTGCAGCTTGTTTTGTTGTTGGAATTACAGTCCACACAAATAAAGTAACAAACGACAAAACTAGAAATACTGGCGCTACTTTAAACGACAAATATCGTCCTACCATTCTAGATTCCCTTCTTTCTTCTTCAGTACCGCAATAGTTATCGGCAGTTACATGACCAAAGAAATAGCTGAGAACTCCAATAACAGCACAGATTACTGAGCAAGAACACATGAACGCGCAAAAGGCATCAAGTTTCACAATCGTGTAAACAAAGAACGGACTGATTTCCATTTTAAGTTCCTTTCTTAATTTCTTTCCCAGTAAATAGTTCTTCCAGTTTCTTCAGCAAACCGTTTGATTTCGTCTCTGTGGATTCTAATTCTCCCTGTTTTTGTTCTATTCACTTCTAGTTTCTTTTTTGCTATCCAATTCTCCCTTACGGAAGCCTCAGATATTCCAAACATTTTCGATACGCTCCTAACATCGAACCATTCTTTATCCTCTGTGTTCTTTGTTCCTTGAAGTTTCTCGATCACCTTAGCGGCAACAGAGTTCACGATGTAGTCTAGATCAGATGTATCTAAAGTAAGTTTCATTATCAAAATGCCTGATAAATACTTTTATATTCCACCATTCCACAATCCACACATACTCTCTTTTGTTGAATTGCATCGACTTGTTTCCATTTTGACCATCGATGTCTCCATTTTCCATATTTGCATGTGCTCAGTCCTGATTTGACGAGTTCTAGAAGTGCAAGAAACAAAAAAAGAACTACGCAGATCCAAAACAGTACAGGAATCACTATATGCATACTACATCTCAGACAGGGCCTCTAGTTCTTCCTGACTGAAATGCATATTTGCATATTGTCTAATTTTTGCGAATGCCTTTTTCTTTATGCTGTGTACGTTCTGTCTTGTCATGTTCCACTCTTTGGCTACGTCTTGCATCGTTCTTTGCTTTCTATTACTACCAATTCCAAATATTTGAGATAGTATTTCTTTCGATCTAACAGGAATCGTATCTAGTATCACCTTTGCCTTATCACTCGCAAACATACGCGATTCGTGTCTCAACACATCATTTACATATGCGTGAGTCATTTCCGTAATCGATTCATTTTCGTCGAATGAGTAAGGAAATATTTGTGCTTCTTTTTCTCTCTGTTTATAAAGTGCATAGAGCTTCGATTTGAACACTCTGTAGCAATACGTACTAAAGCAATATCCTTGTGAGAAGTCAAACAATCTTACAGCAAGAAACAATCCATCCAGCAAGGCACCAGAACATTCCTCCATGTGCCTATTATTAATTGCGTATCTGGAAAGGTATCGCGGTATCAATCGGTAATTTGCTAGAACAAGTATCCCACGAATCTTCTCTGCTCGTTTGTACCATTTATACCCAGACGCAAGTTTATTTTCACTGAATAAGCGAGTTGCATTGTAGAGACAATAATTGAACTTTCTGAATAGTCTAAGCATGTCTTCTTTATCGATGTAATATTCAACACGGATAAAGCAACTGCGACTGGCAATCTCCTTAAACTCTTTACTTGGTTCCAATCTTTTCAATGGAATACGTTTGCAGATCTCCTTGTGCAAACCTGTCTCTCGTGCGGTCTCGAAATCTGGATTATGGATATAACGTAGATCTAGGTCTGAAAGCTTCTTGTTTACTGACACTGCTTTACTCACTTGTTTTGTTCCGTATTCTTTTCTGTTTTGGTGACGGTCTTAATGAATCTAGTGTTCTTTGTACTCCTTTCATGTCATCGAGTGCTTCAGCTTTTGTGGCATACGGTCCCATCTCCAATACATCATCAGGAACGTCAACAATCCACCATCCATCCTCCAATTTCTTAACTTTCATAGATCATACCGTCTCTGAGAAATCTTAGTTTCCCGTCGAAATCATGGTTACGCCAATCGAATAAGCACGGATCTGTAAGTGGAGAGAACGGATTGATTTCCAATAGTTTGATTTGCCATTCCGCTACGTTTCCTTGTGTCCTTTCATATACGAATACGTCACAAATCACCGTATCCAAGTGACTGGCTTTTCTGAACATCGGAAACCATTGTAAGATCGCCCACTTGATTGATCCTGCATTCTTGATAATCCAATCCTGATCTCCGTCGAAATAGTTGTACTGACTTATTCCGATCAACTGACGGTTCTTCATAAAGATACGAAATTCGTTATCTTTGCGGATCTTCTTTTGCCACTCTCGAACCCAGATCCACGGTTCGTAATTGTTGTCAATCGCGAGAAGAAGATCCTCAGCCACTCTTTCTGAGCAATCTGTAAGTCTCTTCCAGGCTTCTTTTCCGTTTGTTGACTTGGATCCGTTGCGATGAGAATACCAGGAATCCTTTGGAGATCTGGATCCTAATCGGACAAAAACACCATCAGGAAATTGCGATATGCTTTCGTCTATCTCTGAAACGATGTCATCGCAGTTAGGTGCCGAAGCTGAATTGTTGTATTTCAGAAACAATTCGAATAGTTCGACAATATTCAAACCCATTCTTTTTGCATCGTCAATTGAGAGCTGTATGCCAGATTGTGCAATACTTAACCTACAGAGATCGGATGACCAATTCTCAATATACGTAGGTTTTGCTGTCTCGAAGTAAGTTGGCATTTTTAGTTCTCTGCATCAGATAGCTTTGCAGACTCGGCTAATTCGTATGTTGAATACCAATCATCTAATCCGTCAACATATCCATGAGCATCGCAGTCTATCCAACGAACGCAAATAGACACATGAGGAACTTCCAATGGTGAGGAGTCTGTAAGTTGGCATCCTGCATCAAACACTTCCATACCAGGAATTGCGATACTTCCATCTGCGAGAGTTGGAAATTGCTTAATGATGTTCTTCAGGACTTCGTTTTCTTTTTCCAGTCTTTCGCAATTTTCACATGTCATCGTTCATTATCCTCCATGCACGTTGATAGTCAATTTCAGCACCACACATCGGACAGTACTCAGGTGGACCAAGACCGTCGTTATTCCACACAACTTCGAATATCCTCTCACACGCGGGACATTTAAGCATATCTTCCACTTCTCTTACTCCCAAATACTAATGCTATTTGAGTACCCACAACACAATCCATTTTGATCTATCTTCACTTGTTCTGGATCTGAACACTTTCCGAAATTGTCGTTATATCTGCATAGATTATTCTCACACTCTGGAAAGAACGCCAGCTTGCATTTCTCACATAACTTGATACATACAGTTAGTATTTCAGGATTTGCCATAGCTATTTACCAATCCCAGTTATGTTCTGAACATCCATAGATACTCCAGCTTTGATTATAAGAGCGTGCTGACCAACTGAATTGTGTAGAATTATTTCGGGCTTTTCTGGATTTCCAGCAAAGAACGCATCAGTAGCATTCTTCACGCAGTTGACCCAGCCAGAACCATATGCGTTAATGATCATTCTAGCTCCAGGAACAATACGATCATACGTCTGAATCAATCCTTCAAGTATTTCATCATAGAATCCACAGTCCATATGGATAAAGCAAATCTTTTTAGGAAGAGATGTTTCCAGACTGTATTTAAACCAACCAGCACAGATTTGCGGTATGTCTACTGAGAACTCAGCACACACGCTTTCTATGTTATCTACACCAGCCATTTGATCGCATTCAAGATCGTCAATCGACTGATGTTTGCATGAAGGACCAAAACTCCCGATCTTGGAAAACGGCTCGAAGACCCAGATTTCTTTGTCAATGCTAAGTTCCTTCTTGCATTGCGTAATCCAAGCGACTACTCTTGGTTCTTTGCAGCCAAGAAATACAATATCGCCTTCATTCTCTGAGGCGAGTATCATATGCTTGGCAATTGAGCTTAGCATTTGAGAGTCATATCGCAAACACGCGTACGATACAACAGATTCAGACAGAGTTTCATTCAGATTTTCATTCAGCATTTAGTGCTCCTATACATTACACAGTTAAACATATTCAGGAAGTGGTGTGGGCTTGTAAATACGCACATTGCACAGTTTTTGCGTCTTGTTTTTAGATCTAAGAACGACAGGAGAGATATGCACAACATACGTTTCATCGTTGTTAACAATAAGTCGTTCAGCAGATTCTTTGTTCTCTATACACGTCTTGATAATATCTCCAAAACTAGAAAACCAAGCTGGAAAGTCATCGAATATCTTAGCTGATCTGATTCCGAAAAACTTTCTTCCTGACCTTGATATCATCATAACTCGCATCTTCGAATCTATGATGAATATTGGATATTGAATTCTTTCGCATACTTGATCGTGCCAATTCAGTTTATTCATCAGTTTGGTGCTAAGGTCCATTTCCCTGTTCAAATCGTCATGCATCTCAAAAATATCAGTTACGATGCGGGCAAGTCCTGAACCAGAAAGCGATATGTATTGAATAATCGCCTGAACTTGTCCCTTTCCAAGAGTATAGTGATCTATAGGAACATACCGCTGAGAAGAAGTTGCGTTTTGCAGAATCGCGGTATTTGGAAAGACGTATTTATAAACGTGTCCAAATTCCTCGTGTTGTGCTAAATCCTGAACGTTTTCTGATATCGGGAATAAAAGTGAACCTCCATGTTTTATAATCGGCAATACGAAACTATCTGACTCTTCGCACAAGCCTCCGATGAAGAACATTCCATCTCTCCCGAAACTGTAGACTTGGAAAACTCTATCAGAATCCACTTGGCGTGAATACTAGAATCTCGCCTCTTCTCCATTAAACAGAATTGCACAATCTAACTGTCCGGTGTATCGCAAGACGATAACACCTGCCTCCATACACAGAGAGAGTCCTAATTGCACACTCTGCTGCCAACGTTCTGGTGTCTGCAACATGATAGATGTGTGCACAACCAATTCCTTCAGCCCAGCACTGATTATAGCATGGGCACACTGGGCACAACAAGCCCATGGAGCGAATATTTTCCCTCCTCCTGTTTTTATTCCGTGTTTCGCCGCCGAGCAAATCGCATCTCGCTCTGCATGGATCAGAAAATCCGCTTTCGTGTCGCTTCTGAGGCGTTCAGGAATCAGATGCAGAAAACCAGGCATCCTGTTTGTTCCAAAACTTTGACCGCCAGAACCAACGATTGTGGCACCTACCTGAGTCCTTGGATCTTCACTTCTCCGTCTGGCAAACTCGTACGCGTCAGACAGATATTTTTCCGTCTGCAGAGATTTGGTATGTTCCGGAATCCCCTGTACGAAATTATACCACTCTGATGTCTCCGCTGGCAAGTAGGGTTCCTCTGACAAGATCACAGATGAGAATGAGCTTGTCTCGTCTGTCTGAGTCGTTTGGCCAAGCGAGTCTTGCATAATTGTCAGTTGCCTCCTTCGTAAAACCTTCTGAAAACAGATTTGAAATGTCTTGTGCTAGCATGTCAACTTGGCCCATCGGAACAAAATTCTGCGGGAAACAGAATTTGTTATTCCTTCGATTCGCTCTGAGTAACTTCACGATCTCCGGAATCAGCGGACCTGGGTAAACTGGATCGTCCCAAGTCCACAGCAATCCTGAGTGTGCTGCTTGATCGTTCAAATGGAATTTCATAAGTGTCTAGTCTACAAATTGCGGATTTTTCTCATTCTACAGCGGTCAATACACTCAGTCAATACCCTCGTTTGCTTGTTTTTTGGTTAATCGTAGGAAGTATCCGGAATCCACACATCCTCAATCCTAGACCCAGGTGTCAACGGCTTCTGGGAGAGTGTCGTAACCCCGTATCTCTCCATTTCCACCAAAACTTGAGAAAATGGCGACATAATTGCGTCGATATCCTGAGAAATTTTTGGTGGTCGCATGATCAGTAGGAATCCAGAGGTTCCAGCACCTAAGAGTTTCCCACCCCAAGCACCAGCATCCAAGCATCGAGAATACAATCCATCGATTACTTGGTTACTGATCTTTTCGGAAAACTGCTTTTTTAGATTCCAGCTCTCGTTCAGTAAAGTCCCACAATGCTGGTATCGTCGTCCCAGTAGTGCAGAAGCGAATTTCTCAACAAGTGTTGTCATTTGCCTTCCGGCAGCAAGGACTTTTGGCGATTCCTCGAAGTTCTTTTCCTGGTCCTTCAAAATTTCCTCTGCTACCCGACTTTCCCCAATTCTGTACAATGCCAGCGTACTACAGAACTCCTCAGCGTGTTCTTGTGGTATCGTAAACCTGTCTGAATACACGAAACCTGTTGGATTGGTGAAATAGAATACGTTCAAACCTCCGAATGCCGATGCATAATGATCTTGTTTTCCAAGTGATCCGCTCAGCCTTTCACGCTCTATTTCGAACGCGTCTTCTGCAATATCTGATCTACGTGGTTGAGTATCTATACTAGCTGCCTTAATAGCACGACAAAGAGCAACAGTAAACGCAGAAGACGATCCAAGTCCAGTACCTCCTGAAATATCACTCATCGTCGCAATGTCAAGAAAGCTACGAGTATTCCAATGATATTTCAGCAATGTTTCTCGTACAATTGGATGAGATATTTCAGAAACGCTATCACGCTCTTCTATCTGTTTGTACTTGATTCTGAATACATTATCTTGCGGACGATTAACAAACACATACACGTATTTGTTAATCGTCATGGAGATAACTTTCCCTGTTTCCTGATAATAGAAACCTGGAACGTCAGTACCTCCACCGCAAAAACTGATGCGTAATGGTGCTCTTGTAATGATCATATTGCTGTGATATTGTTCTGTTTCATATACTTGGCAAAATGAAATAAAGATGGAAACTGAAAGTCTGCAATATCAGATTCTTCACCTTCTGATATTAACACAGTTTTTACATCTTCACACAAGTTCGTTCCAGCCTCCAAGTCAGTAATACAATCTCCAACCATCCATGACTTCAATGGATTGATGTAGAGATCGGACATTGCCTCTTCCAGCATTCCGGGTTTTGGTTTTCGACAATTACACAACTCGTAAAAATGCGGACAGTAGTATATTCCATCAACATATTCGTGCTGGAAATCCTCATTATCGAAAGACAAATAACGATGCAGCTTGGAATGAATAGTCTGCAACACATCTTCTGTCAGATATCCAAGTTCTATTCCTCCTTGATTTGTTACGACTATGACCTTAAAACCTAGATTATGAAGAACGTTTACCGATGCAGCCAAATGTTGTTCTGGAATAAACTCTTCAGGATTATTAACAAACTTCAGTGATGCATCGAGTTTGTTTATTACACCGTCACGATCAAGAAAGACTGCTCCGCGATATGTACAATCGAAAATTCCAAGTTCGTAATCCCGTTTTGCCCTAGAGTAACCTGACGTAGTTCCAATATCTTTGGCGTATTCTCTTAGTTTCCATCCAAGAATCTGCCGTGCATTGTTGTGAAATATTGGTCGAATTGCATTATCGATTGCCTTAGTTATGATGTCGTTTGTAAAATCACATGGTTTATCAACCTTTTGGTTTCCTAATAATGCTCTGGAACAAACAGCAATACCAGCAAAACTTAGGTTAGGAAGATAATCATCAGCTGTACCATATGCTATTATTTCATCATCTTCATCAACTTTAAACAGCAGAGTATCTTTGTAATTAGAACTTGGCTTCAGAACCAACGTAGCTTGGGCATAGTGTGCAGAATGATAATCCATTACATCACCAATTTCGATACTGGTGAATATGTCTCCGAACAACAAAACAAAGTCATCATCGAGTAATGGAGCAGCATTCATGAGTGCTCCACCAGTTCCAAGCGGTCGCGATTCTTGCATGACTGTAACGTTCAGTCCAAAATCATATCCTCGATTCGCTGCTGCTACGATCTGATCTGCACCACATCCAGCTAGAATCAGAACGTCAGTGATTCTGGCTTTTCGCAATAGATCAAACTGGTGAAACAGAATCGGTCGTTTTCCAATCTCAATCAAGCATTTCGGTTTGCCTTCTGAAAAACCAAGACTGCGAGATCCAAGACCACCAGCTAAAATAACAGCTTTCATCGCAAACCAGCCTTTTTTAATTCTTCGTGTACGGTTGCTTCCAATCTGTCATACCAATCATCGTGAGGTTTGAACGGTACTGGATTTTCTATATCAGACTCGTTTTCGCGTCGTCCTTTTCCAGATAATGTTATTGTAAGAGGAATTCCTGTTATGTTTGAAATGTCATCAACTATGCTTTTTGGTGTTCTTACAAATCCAGACGCGATATTACAAAATATAGACTTTCCACCATTGTTGGAAAAATCGAAATTGATCAAGTCCTTAGCGACATCCTCAACGTGAACGAAATCACGCAATACTTCAGGATCGTCCAATATAATATCAGTATTGCCTGAGATGATTCTGTCGATAATTGTTGGAATCAAATATCCTCGCTTTTGGCCAAATCCAAAGACGTTGAATATCCTTGCTATCTTCACATCGTATTTACAAATCGTAGAAAAGATCGTCTCTGCGATGAATTTTGCTTTTCCAAGAATTGTAGTTGGATGTGCTCCTTCGTTTCCGTAAGCTTTTCCAGAAGATGCAAATACCAAACTAAAGTATTCGTCATTGGAAAGTTGTGAAATTGTCAATGATGATTTCGTATAGTAGTCGTACATCTTCCTTTCATTGTGAAGATCAGCTTGGTTTGTTGGACCGGCTAGATGAAAAATGGAACCCGGAACGTATTGACCTATTTGTTTCAGATAACTTTGTATTTGCAATTTCGCTGCAGAAACAGACAAATCGCAAAACGCTGGGATATACTTCCCACCACCTGGGAGTTCTATCGTATTCGATTTTGCAGCAGCCTCGAAATTAGAAACAACCCCAAGAACAATAACGTCTGGCTCATTTAACAATCTATGAACCAACCGAGTTCCTATGAATCCTGATGACCCTGTGACGATATGGAGAGTTTTAGAGTTTGTCATACCTGAGTTCTCCAATAATCCAAGATATCAGCCAGCGTTCTATCGAAGTTATACTCTGGTTTCCAATTTGTGAGTGTTCTGAACTTCGTATAGTCTCCAATCAACAGAGGAAGTTCAGTGGGTCGCTTTCTCTCTGCCTCTTGCTCAATCGTTATCGTACCTGAATAAGTAGAAAAACTGATCAGCATATCAAGACAATCTTTGATCGTATAGATGTTGTCAGATCCTATCAAGTACAATTCTCCAGGTTCTCCGTGCGCCATTGCCTGATAATAGGCTTTTACCATATCGCGAACATCGGTGAAATTTCTAGTCACATCCAAGTTTCCAACACGCACAATAGGGTCGGCAAGACCTTTCTCAATCTCTGCAATCTGTCGTGCAAAGGAAGCTATAGCACCATGAGAATTCCTTCTTGGACCCTCGTGATTGAATGCTCTGGTTCTGATGATCTCCAATTCAGTCCCGTAGCTTGCGTAGTAGCTCTGACAGACAGCATCCTGGGCCATCTTGCTTGCAGCGTAATGGTTCACAGGTGCTAGAGGCGATTCCTCAGTCAGCGGGATATCTTCTGGAGCTACACAGCCAAATTCCTCTGGAGTGCAGGATACAAGGACTCTCGCACATACCAGATTGTCAATAAGAGCTTCAAAAAGGTTGATTGTGCCGATAGCATTTGTCTGCATGTAGATTGACGGCATGTTCCACGATGGAGTCACCCAACTGAGAGCACCAAAATGATATATCTGTTGTGGATGTACAGTCTCGATGACACTACTAACCGATCTATAGTCGCACAGATCTCCGTCTACCCAATTGACATCGTAGTTATACTTCACATGCTTCATATCAGAATTCAGACGCCGCATTCCGAAAATCATGTCTTCGGTAGTCCGCGTCAAATAATCCAACATGTGAGAACCAACAAATCCTGTAGCTCCAGTAACGAGAATGTTCATTTTCTTCCTTTACTTTGTTGCTTTACTTCGTTGCTTTACTTAGTTGCTTGTTTTGCCTGTTCGTACACTCTATCCATGTTCATATACTCGAACGATCCAAACCTCCCAAGCGGCAAAATATTCTTGTCGTTCAACCAGTCTGTTATCAGTTTTACATCATCAGTGTGAGTCAGCGTGTAAACCGGATATGCCCATTTATAGAATCGTGTAGCTGAATCAAGAACATTTATAGACGCAACGATTCCAAGTTTGTGCAGTCCTGAGATCACATTTTTATGAACTTCTTCAACATCAACAATACCGGAATTATGCTTATATGTAGTCTCAACAAGTACCGTACTTCCGTATTTAGGCATGTATTGTTTTCCAAAGAAGTCAATCATTGTCATCCTGTGAAACGATACTTTAGGACTTGGGATCGTTATTGCAAAACTGTTCCTATGAGAAGCATCAAGAGCGTGAACAGAAGTAACATAAACTCCAAGAGCCTTTAGTCTTGATGCTGCCGATATTACTTCTGCTGGTGGGGTTGGAGAAATACTGTTGATCAGGATTGGCAGCGGAATCGTAGAAACAACATGATCGTAAGTTTCCTGGATTCGGTCACCTTGCACACTCCCAACAAGCTTCAACTTTCCGCTTTTCAGAATTGTAATCTTGGTGATTTCTGTAGTAAGACGCATCTCCAAACCCGGTGGAAGAGACGCGTATAATCCTTGAATCATCGATATACATCCGCCATAAGCTGGGTATTTGAATACGGCTTGATGTGTAAATCCTTCATGATATTTTCCACTTGCCGCGTCTAGAATATGCTGCATCGGTGGTTTTGGAATACGATTCGCCATTTTCGCCGATAGTTGCGATAATGGTCGTTTCCACAGCTTCTCATTGTAGGGACGCAGATACAGATTATAAATTCCCTCTCCAAACGTTGACAGAAAGAATTCCTCAAGATCGACGGCAGGTTTCTTCAGTTTTGGTTTTGCCTTGAATGCCTCTACGCAATAGTCACGTTCATCTTTTGGCAACATTCCAATATAGTTTTCGAAGGGATATTTAATCAGCTTACTTTTGTACAATACATTATTCTTGCGTGCGAATTCCTCAAATATACAAAATCGGAGAAAGAAGCTAAGAAGCTGCTTGTTTTTGGAGAAGAAGATATGTGGACCTACATCGGTCGGAACTCCCCAACGATTCATATGAGAAGTACATATACCACCAGGCTCATCTTTCTGTTCATAGATCACGCACGGATATTTCGAATGAAGCCCATAGCACATCCCTGACAAACCAGCTCCAATTACTGCGATATTTGGCATATCCTAGCTTTCCTTACTGCCGTTCTTTTCGTGATAGTAGAATCGGAATGCCTTTTGTTCCTTGGAGTCTGTATAGAACTTACCCCATTTCTGTGTCATATATTCGACATGCTTATTGTGCATCTCAATGTCATAATTCATATGAACTCCAAAAGATTGAAGAATCGTAGGATCTCCTTTCTTATAGAGATGTGCAACCGTAGCGTCTGTAGTGACACCGACTAGAAATCCTGCATCACGAACTTGTAGAGCTAGATCAACATCAGACATTCCGTATCTTCCTGGCAATCCTTCGTCACAGTAGATATGCGGAACTCTCTCTCTGTCGAATAGGGAAACGTATCCAGCCACCCAATTGCACGTCGCATATCTGAAAACTGTTGCAAAGAATTGTTCCCTACCGACACGTTTCAGCGTTTCAATATCTTCTCTTGTTTTCAGTTCATAAGGCACGATACATCCAAACTCCTCATGTTCCTTCAAAAACTTGATCAACGTCAGCAACCAATTGTCTTCAATGAATTCAACGTCGTCATCACAAATACAAATATATCTGCTTGTTGATCTTTTGATTACGTCGTTGCAGGCTTTGAATGCTGTAGAATCATCATACTGAACATGCAAGGTAAATGGATGTTTGCATGTTTCGGCAATTGTGGAAAGCATCGTGCAATACCAAGGACGTACCTGGCGCATGAACATCAAAATCTCAGGAATCTCATTCACGATCTATATCCTTTTGTTGAACTTGCGAAACTTGCCTTTTCTGTCGTCACCTATATGTACGTTATGCTGATGTTTTTCAAGATCATCGCCTGAGCACATCTGCTTGCTCTCTAAGCTTGAACTTAAATGTTGCGTCAGCCCAATCAATGTATTCCTCAAGACCTTTTCTGATGTCGTACTTAGGAATTTCACCAATCGCCTTTTGAATCTGAGAATTGTCAGCCTTCAAGAACTTCATATCTCCAGCCCATGTCGCTCCAGTGTATTGCAGTCGTGTAATTCCGTCAAGTCCCAGAATGCTGATAATCTCTTTTGCGATATCGTTGATGCTCTCTGCACATAATCCAGACAAGTCCATAATCGGAGCGTGGACAAAATGAACCTCTGCCAACTTGACAAATACTGCGGCAGCAATCCTGACATCGTTGAAATCGCGAACTACCGTCCCATCTCCAAGTATTTTCAGTTCGCGAGGATTTTGAGACAGACGCCGAAGAAGATCATAAATCACCGTCTGTCGCATCCTTGGTCCGACTAGCGAGAATAACCTGATAGCGTAAAACGGAACATCAAATATGTCTCTGTAGATCGTTCCGTAAATCTCCAATGCTCTCTTAGCAGCACCGTATGGATTATTTGGAACAGGTGTACGCTTGTCTTGTGAGTTGCCATAAACAGCACACGAACTGGCATAGATAAACTTCTTGACATTTGTGAATCTACGTACAGCATCGAAAATGTTATGTGACCCGACAACATTCGTAGAGAAGTCGATTGCTGGTGATTCTACAGCCTTTCTAACCTCCATATGGCTGGCAAGATGAAAGACAACGGATGCCTTGGATACTAGCTTGTCAACGAGTCCAACGTCATTGATCGATCCTTCATATACGTCGATCTTGTTCCTTATGTGAGAAAGATTCAGATCGCAGCCTGTGGCACCATTGTCAAGAACGTCAATAGTTGCTTCGTTATGTACAAGAAGTTCAACGATGTAGGAACCTAGAAATCCTGTTCCCCCCGTTATGAATACGTTCCTACCTTTCCAATAGTCCTTAGAAGGAGCCAGATTCCCAGGAAGATTTTCGAACCATAGCATTGTTTACATGTCCACTTATTGAGGCAAACCCAATTCTTTCCATCTTGACCACAT
>Ga0172378_10004126_pt1 | contig 13646 bp, 10 predicted proteins | sample GrowelOW332metaG_FD_119755 | JGI IMG/M metagenome (GOLD analysis project Ga0172378, IMG submission 119755) | Groundwater microbial communities from an aquifer near a municipal landfill in Southern Ontario, Canada - Pumphouse #3_1 metaG | ecosystem: Environmental > Aquatic > Deep subsurface >... | reverse complement strand
ATGATTCTGTTTGAAAATTCACCTTGGGAAGCTATTTTTTCGTTGTCACGCAGAAATCAGCCACCCCACCCAACCAGGGGGCCTCCTACCCTAAAATGTACGCGCGCGTGAACAGGATTCCACAAAAAGGGAACAGAGCGTGGGAGTGGTCGATTCTTTTTTTTTCTGTAAAGAAAGAAAGTCTCTCTTCGCAAGTGGCACATCGAGCTTCGAATATTACATTAATAAACGCAGATTTGATGGACGGTCGCTCTGCTTCGGCGGGGAGGAAAGTCCGGACACCACAGGGCAGGAAGTCCGGTTGAAAAGCCGGATGCTGCGGACTATATTCCGCGGTAAGGAAAGCGCCACAGAGAATATACCGCCTTTCGGGGTAAGGGTGAAAAGGTGGGGTAAGAGCCCACCGCGCCGTCAGGAGACTGCGGCGGCAGTGCAAGCCCCTTCCGGTGCAAGACCAAATAGGAAACGAGGTGCTGCCCGTACCGCGAACTCTGCGAAGAGGGATAAGTTTCGGGTATCGGTCGCTTAGATGAATGGCCGTCATTTTGCCACCAGGCAGAACACAGAATCCGGCTTACAGTCAAATCTGCTTTTTTTAGTTTTTCCGAAACGAATAGAAGAATATCACTAGGCTGGATGGCTTTTGTCGGTGGGCTGCGGTCATATTCGGGATTCGTTTCCTCAAAATCTCCGGCTCAGCAAGAAAGGGGGTAAGGAGATGCGTGAAAAGCGACTGAATTTGGTGCATGACATTTGCGGCTTAATTGCCCATGCATCCGATAACAATCAGGTTCTGCACCAGATTGTTCAACATATTTCCGAGGAACTTAATGCCCAGATTTGTCTACTCAGCCTTTTGGATCCACTTTCCGGACGGCTGGAGTTGCAGTCTGCGTATGGTTTGGTGGCGAATGAAAAACCCGGTTCGAGTCCGATCAAGGGGATTCTGGAGCTGGCTTTTAAGCGGGCGAAAACCATTAATACGCCGCTGCAAGTTCTTTTTCCTGCCTGCGAAGGGCATCCGGAAGGATATATTTCCCGTGTGAACAGTATGATGGCTGTTCCGCTGATGGTTAGCGGAAAGGCTATTGGCACTCTTGCCATCGGACGGCGCAGCCGACAGGTTTTTCCATCGCGTCTGGTGGCCTTGTGCGAAGCGATTTCGGTGCCGCTGGCGGCTTTTATTCAAAATGCCAGCCTGACCCAGCAGATGATGGCTGACGGCAGTCACTTCTCCTCCTTAGCGCCAGTGGATCATCTGTCTACTGAAGGAGAAGGCTTGGCCACTGCCGTCTTTCGCGGAAAACCAGTAGTTTCCGGCGTTACCTGGGGGCATGCCATGCTGCTGGCTCCGGCAGACTCGCTCAGTATCCTGGATTTGGAAAAGAGCGATAATCTCGCCCGTGAACTGGAAATCATGGAGAAAGCGATTGCCGCCGCCAGGCAGGGCATCCGCAAAATCACTCTTGAGAGCGGGGAGGTTCTGGCTGAAACCGACACGTCGATTTTTGACATGTACCTTTTACTGCTGGATGACCCGGTATTAAAAGAGCACTTGAACAAATATTTGCAGGAGGGCTATACGCTGAACAGCGCCCTGAATCTGACGTTCAAGGATTTTAGCGATGAATATCAGAATTTCACGGATGAATATCTGCGAGAGCGCCTGTATGACCTGAAAGACGTTCTGCTGCGCATCAAGAATGCCGCTGCTAATATTGTTCGCAATGGAGGAAAGGATCAGGAAGAGATCGCTGAACCCGGCCATACTGACAAGCGGATCATCCTGGTTGCTCAGGAGTTGTTGCCGACCCAGTTGATCGCGTCCCCTTTGAAGCATGTCTGCGGGATTATCTGCGAAAGCGGTGGCCCGACTTCCCATGCTGCCATTTTGGCCAAAGCGCTGCATATTCCGATGCTGATCAGCAACAAGGGAATGCAGAGTCAGATCAGTTCTGGAAATAATCTTCTGTTAGATTGTCAGAGCGGGTTATGCTATCTGAAGCCTACTGCTGCCTTGTTGCGGCAATATCGTCAGCCGCTGGCGCTGTTTCGCCACATGAAACAGGCTTCCATGAGCGAAAATATGGATGCCGATCCCGCTGATCATCCCCAGACTATGGATGGTACCGAAGTTCACTTGGCTGGCAATATCACCCTGTTCAGTGAGTTGGCGAATCTGCAGAATGCCGGCGTGCGGGAAATCGGTTTGTATCGCACGGAATTCATGTTTATGATCCGAAATACGATGCCGGATGAAGAAGAACAATTCCGGGTATTTTCCCGTTTGGTCAGTGCTGCGAAAGGGAACTCGGTCACGATTCGGGCTTTGGATATTGGTGGTGACAAGCCACTGCCGTATATCAACTGGGGCAGGGAGGATAATCCCAGCCTGGGTTGGCGTGGATTGCGTTTTCTGCTTTCCAATCCGGAATTTCTGCATACTCATTTACGGGCGATTTTACGTACCAGCGCGTTGGGTCCGGTCAGAATTATGTTCCCTATGGTCGGCGATCAGTATGACTTGCTGCAGGCAAAAGAAGCGTTGGACAGAGCCCGGGAAAGTCTGCTGCAGGATGGTATTGCTTTTGATGCCAAGCATAAATTTGGCATTATGTTGGAGGTGCCTTCTGCTGTGATCGGACTCGATCAGCTGCTACCGTTGGTGGATTTTATCAGTATCGGCAGCAACGACCTGATCCAGTATCTTTTCGCGGTTGACCGGGGCAACAGCCGGGTCAATCGCTGGTTCCGGCAGTGTCATCCAATTGTCTTGCGTATCTTGAGCCAGATCTGCCGGGAAGTGGCTAAACATCCCGGTAAAACGGTCTCTCTTTGCGGGGAACTCGCCGGCCAAGCTCGCGCATTACCCCTGCTGCTGGGGGCGGGTTTGCGGAAGTTGAGCATGAATGCAAACTTTATCCCCGCGGTGCGCTCGTGTATTGAAAAAACAACGCTCGATGAGTGCAATGGCTTGTTTGTACAGGCATGCCAATGCAGATCCGAACTTGAAGTACAAAAATTGCTGGATGATTTTTTCCGGAAAAAAAATCTCGATTTTCTCAATCTTAGCTGAAAAAGCAGAGTTTTTTTTCTCTGAAGCAGGCGTTGCAGGCTTTTGTGCCGTGAGGCACGTGTTCACCGGGGATGCGGCGTGAACTTTGTTCCGAAACTCTTTTGCAAACAACAGGAAACTGGCCGATAGTACTATGAAAACCTACCAGGAAATCAATGATAAGATCCGTTCTGGCAAAGCGCTTGTTTTAACCGCTGCGGAGATCAGTGATTATGTCGAGCGGCACGGTGCTCAAAAAGCTCTGGCTGAAGTGGACGTCGTGACAACGGCTACCTTTGGTCCGATGTGCTCGTCCGGCTGTTTTCTGAATTTCGGCCAATGTGTGCCGAAAATCCGCATTACGGACTGTACGATCGATGGGGTCATGGCTTACAGCGGTCTGGCGGCGGTGGATGCTTATCTGGGGGCTACCCAGCTGCGTGTCAATGCACCTGCCAATCTGGTTTTCCCCGGCGACTTTTCGTTCGGCGGCGGGCATGTCATTGAAAAGCTGGTGGCTGGAGAAATGGTGGAGGTTATCGCGACCTCTTACGGCACTCAGGAATACCCTCGACGGGAGCTGCGTACGGAAATCTCCATCCGGGATCTGAATCAGGCCATCATGGTGAATCCTCGTAATTGCTACCAGAATTACAATGTCGCAGTCAATCGCTCCAGAAAACGTCTTTATACCTATCTCGGACAACTGGAGCCGGAGATGAAGAATGCCAGTTACTGCTCCGCCGGCCAACTTTCGCCTCTGCTGAATGATCCCTGGTATGAGACGATCGGGATCGGAACGGCCGTTTGGCTGGCTGGCGCAAGGGGTCATGTTCATGCCGAGGGAACGCAACACTGTCCCAGCTGCCGCCGTTCCGATAACGGGGTGCCGATGGAGGGCGCCGGCACCTTGGGGCTGACTGCAGATATGAAGCAAATGCGGGGAAAATATGTGCGTGGCTGCAGTTTTCGGGGGTATGGGGCTTCTTTGGCGTTGGGCATCGGCATCCCCATTCCGATTTTGCATGAAGGAATTCTGAGACAGGTCTGTGTTCGAGATCGGGACATCCTTGCCCCGGTTATTGATTACAGTGAAGACTATCCTATGAAAACCGGAAATGTCCTCGGTTATGTCACTTATGAGCAGCTCAAGTCCGGCCAAATTGAATTGGATGGCAAAAAGATCGAGACCAGCTCTTTGTCGTCCTATCCCTTGGCACTAGAAATCGCAGAAATGCTCAAGGAAGAAATTCGATCGGGAAATTTTTTATTATCCGAACCCTTGCAGCGTCTGCCTCGTGAACAAGCCATGAAACCCTTTCCAGTGAGGGAAAAATCGATATGAGTACGAAGAAACTCCTGCTACGTTTCCCCAAGTGTGAAACGGAAAAACCGATTGTTTACCAGTTGGTCAAAGAATATAATCTGATGATTAATATCTTTGCCGCTAAGGTGACTCAGGATCAGGAAGGTTTTCTGGTTTTGGATATCACCGGAGAGGATGAATGGATTGAACGCGGCATGGATTATGTTCGCAGTTTCGGCGTTCTCATCCAGACCGTTGACAGTGGGATCGTCCGTGATCTGGATCTTTGCACACATTGCGGCAATTGTCTCAGCCACTGCCCCACTCATGCACTTCACATTGCGGATCAGCAAACGATGAAAGTGGAACTCAATCAGTCCCTCTGCATCGCCTGTTCTGCCTGCATCGTGAATTGCCCATATGGAGCCTGCAGTTCTGTTTTCTGAAACGATTAGTGGCACTGGAACGCATTGGTGCCAAGAAGATCCAATAAGCAGTCATATGGCAGAGCGACATTATCAATCCTATACTTATCGCGACAGTAATTTTCGCATTTGCTCACCCTGTTTTCCTTTGATTGCTGAAGAAATCCGGCGACAACGGGATTTGCTGGAGTCCTATTTACTGGTGCAGCCGCTTTTTCGCATCTCCTTTGTGCCAATCGGCTTGTTGCCTGGCGCTCCACCGATTGCCGAGCGAATGGCGGCAGCTGCCGCCCAGGTCGGTGTCGGCCCAATGGCTGCCGTTGCCGGTGCAATCGCGCAAGCCGCCGCAGAGGTTGCCTTAAGTAACGGAGCTTTGGAAAGCATTGTCGAAAATGGCGGCGACCTTTATCTGGCATCCGACCGCCCCGTTCAAGTGGGTATTTTTGCCGGGAAAAACAGTCCGTTCAATGCGCTTGCGTTTGTCTTGAAACCGGATATGTTACCCCTGGCACTCTGTTCCTCTTCCAGTAAAATGGGGCATTCCATCAGTTTGGGTCACTGTGACTTGGCAACGGTGGCGGCTCAGAACGCTGCTTTGGCAGATGCCGCTGCCACCCTGGCCTGCAATCTGGTTCATTCAACAGCCGATCTGCAGCCGACCTTACAGCGGATCATGGAGATCACAGGCATTTCCGCAGTGTTGTTGATCTGCGGAGGGGAAATCGGGCTGGCCGGCGATTTGCCACCCCTAGTAAAGCAGAATCCGACTTTGAATCAGAAGCTGGTTACCCGGGATCGCAATGCTATTTTCCCGAGTTAGAATCGGGTTTATTGCGGAAGGGAAAAGGAGCCGTTATGCGCATCATGATCATGACCGATATCGAGGGAGTTGCTGGAGTCAGCTCGCCTGGCGTGGATACGTCTCCAGGAGGAAGTAATTACCCGAACTGCAAACGTCTGTTGACCGAGGAAGTCAATGCAGCAGTGCGTGGTTTTTTGAAAGCCGGGGCGACGGAACTGCTGATCTTTGATGGGCATGGTTCCGGAGCAATCGATTATGAGGTATTGCAGTCGCCTGCCAAGCTGATTCATGGCCGGCCTTTGCCGCCGATCACCTGGCTGATTCAGCAGTTGTGTCGCCGTGTGGATGCTATTTGTCATATTGGGCAACATGCCATGGCCGGAGTCCGGGATGGCAATCTGAATCATACCCAGAATTCTCTGGAAGTATTACATTATAAACTCAATGGACGCCCAATTGGGGAAATCGCCCAGTTTGTTTTGTTGTGCGGAGAATGCCATATTCCGCACATTTTTCTTGCCGGGGATGCTGCCGCTTGCCGGGAAGCGGAGGAACTCAATCCCAAAGTGGTGACCGCTTGTGTAAAAGAGGGCTTAGGACGGACTTCGTCGTTGACACTGAGTGCACAGGACGCCAGAGCTTTAATTGAACAACAAGCCGAAGTCGCGTTGAAAAAACATCTCGCAGAGCCGATTCCCCCGTTGCGCTGGCCTGGCCCCTATGTGCTGCAGAAGTGTTTCCTGCATACGGAATGCGCAGATTCCGCGCTGGGTGCGAGTCCTGTTTCTCTGTTGGACAGTCATACCGTGGAAATTCGCGGCGAAACGATTGCCGAAGTGATATATCAATAGGATTGTTGTAAACTGCTTTGGGCTGCTGCTTCTGAAACAGGTCAGTGACCAAAAAGCGTTTAAAGGGTATGGAGCAAGAAGGATGGAGACGCCGCAGAGAACCTTTTATTGCCACGCTTGTGGAGCCTGTTGCCGTTGGCCGGGAATTGTCCGGGTCAACAAACAGGAAATCACCGCTATCGCGGAATTTCTCCAGATTCCGGAAGATCATTTTCGGGAACAATATACAATTGTTTCACCGGACCGCAAAACTCTGATCTTTACGGAACGGGAAGACGGAGCCTGTATTTTTCTCTCCGCCGACAATCTCTGCCGTATCCATCCGGTCAAACCACTGCAATGCAAAACTTTCCCGGATGGCTGGACTGTCCCCCCGGAATTTCGCGAACGCTGCCAGGGCGAATATCGATGAAGAGCAGAAATCCTATCAAAGAGCAAAACGAACGACCATCTGAAATTCGGACTTTTCTGATGAGTTGGTCGTGATCGAGTGTGGAAGATCGGCTTCAAACGCCAGAAAATCGCCTTTCTGAAGTTCTGCCTCGTTTTTTCCTGCCCGAACTTGGATACTGCCTTCCAGAACGGCAATCAATTCTTCTGTGCCCGGCAAATGTCCGGCAGAATGGTGCGTACAGCCAGGCTCCTGAGTGACGTGATAAAATTCCAGCTCATTGGCCATGCTGACTGGTGAAATCACCCTGAAAAGAGTGCCGCTTTGCTGTGTCATCAGTGAAGTGATCTGATTGCCCCGGTTGACTTCAAAACGGCGGTTCTCTTCTGAATCATTTTTCAGCAATACTTCAAATTCCAAGCCCAAGGCATGGGCAATCCGCCAGAGTACTGCAACCGTAGGATTCACTTTCCCGGTCTCGATCTGCGACAGCATCGCCTTGGAAACCTTGCTGATTTCCGCCAGCTCATCTAGGGAGAATTGCTGTCGTTTCCGCTCCCGGCGCAGATTAACGCCAATCGCCGGCAAACCTGCGGTCTCTGCCCGTTTGTTCATTATAGTAATAAATCCATGCCGATAATTGCAACGAAAATTGAGGTTTCTGTTTGATATAATATAACTGTAAAGTCCTTTAGGAACAATTCCACAAGCCAATTTTTTTTACAAAACACAAAAACGGGTGTATTCGCTCAAGCCGCTTCGGGCGTGATGGGTTGCCACAACAAATAATCGATCACTGGGTGCGTTCCCATTTAATTGGAGAACATGCATGAGGCCAGCCGGTGCCGCAAATTCCCATAGAACTCATTCTAGTTGCGTGATTTTCAAAGCTTGGTGGAACTCGTTTTCCCGGAAAATCAGATGCTTTTGAAAAACAGATCCAACAGGGAGTGCCACTTTGGGGTGCGGGAGCAAAGTCCCCTCTTTCAAAGCGTCGGCAAGCCACCGCACTCCATATCGATCGTAGGTTTCATCCCCGTTCCACTGGAAATTGCGACTGTGATGGCATGACCAATTTTGGGGATTGCACCCTCGATCACTTCCACACAGTTTCCTTTTTGTCGAGCATTGCTCGCGCGCGCGTCCCCATTAGGGAAGGAGGCCCCCGGTTGGGTGGGCTGGCTGATTTCTGCGTGACAACGAAAAAATAGCTTCCCGGAGTGAAATTTCAAGAAGAATCATACACTATCATAAAAAGTCATGGAGCGTCCATGAAAGTTTTGGAATTTCTGTGAAAGTTTGGGATTTTTTATGCGTTCGATCATCCTTGTGAATGATCATCAAAATCGGTGCCATTTTGACAAGCTCTGGCTCCGTTTTCGAAGAAAAAGAAGAAGCGGAATTTTCTCTATGAAATCCTGATTAAGATTAGGGGTAGACTGACGCTCACAAGCTAAACTCAGACTTCCTTGCACGGGTGGAATAATCACTATACCTTTTTTCTTGTTTTTCCATTTATTCAGGCTAAAACACCAGGGAAAAGAGATAGAGACAAATTTTTAGGGACACTGGCAAATTCCATGTCATTTTCATTGTAGTCCTGTTGGAACAAATGTTATCATGCTTGTTAGCAGAAGATTATATGTATGCTTCTAATGTTTCGTGTCAGGAAGTCTGAAACTATAGGCTGGCGCCAATTCGGAAGCTGCTAGATCGTCCTGCGCCGGAGGCGCATAACTATGCTTAACCCCAGGCTTTTAGCCTGTGGAAGGTAAGTTCCCATAAGCGGGTGTCTCGGAGAGACACTACAGAAAGCGGGAGCAGAGGAGCGGGCTAAAAGCCCGCTGGGGCTACGCAGCCTAAAAGGCTGAACTACAAACGTACATATACCCAATGCTTTGCGTAAACCGCTTTTTCCCCCCCCCAAAAAAAAATGACTGGCAGTAGTATACAATAATAGGCAGTTTTTTATGGTACCCTTGGATGACAAATTTGCTGCCAATTTGACTTGTCATTGACAATCCTTGCAGAGCCGGTTTGATTTGAAGCATCTGGGGGGGAAGTGATGGATTGCCACGAGCGTGAGTGCTTACCTCCGGTTCCCTCGCCCTTCGGGCTTCGTCACCGGGGCTTATGACTGTCCGGCCCTCCGAGTCGCTTAACTCAGCGTGGTTCAAAAAGACCAGTTTTCGGGTAACCGTTGTGCAGGCAAAGGACTTGTCGCTACTAAACAAGCTGAAATGCCAAGTGTAACCCTTTTTTTGAACCACGCCTTGCCACGAGCGATACGCAGGATAAGCAAGAATGTCAATAACTGGTTGGAAAATTTTCGAATTGGTATTATCTTATAACACCTTGTTTTTGTTTTCAAGTTTTTTCTAAGCCGCAAAAAGGAATTTTCATGAGTCAGCAGCATACAAAAGTCGAGAAACGGGTTCGTCGCAAACGCTATCTGGAACGGGTACGGGAACGTATTCAGGAAGCAAAGAACAAAAAGAAAAGATAACGATTCCCAGCGATTTTCCTTTTGAAAATCCGGATTCAGCCTCGGCAAGATTCAGCGAAAACTTGACGAGGTGTCTTTTTTTTGCGGTATATTATTTTCTGCACGGAAAAATATTGTATTGGTCTGGGGATCCTATTGGAATGTTTTTGAGACCATGAGTGCGTGTCACGGGTTTGGCAGTCACTCATGGTTTGCAAAGACTTTTTGGTGGAAACTCCAGTGTAAGTAACCCCGAAGAGTAAGGAAGAGCACAATGGGAAAAGCCGTAAAGAGCGCAAAAACAAAAGAAACGGTTTCGGCAGACTGCAAAACACCAAAGTATGTTTATCGGTTTGGGGGAGAAGACGCAGAAGGCGGTGCCGAAATGCGCAATCTGCTGGGTGGGAAAGGGGCCAATCTGGCGGAAATGAGCCGTCTGGGGCTGCCGGTGCCTCCCGGCTTTACGATCAGCACGGAATGTTGCACAGACTATTTTGAAAACGGACGGCAATTTCCGGAAACCTTGTGTGCGGAAGTGAAGGAAGCTTTGGCCAAGGTCGAAAAGGTCATGGGACGCAATTATGGTGACAAGGAGAATCCTCTGCTGGTCAGCTGCCGTTCCGGTGCCCGTCAATCGATGCCCGGGATGATGGATACCGTGTTGAATATCGGCTTGACGACTTCCACTATACCGGGCTTGATCAAAACAACCAAAAATGAACGTTTTGTCTGGGATTCCTATCGTCGCCTGATCATGATGTATGCGGATGTCGTCATGGAAAAAGCGGAAGGCATCGACCCCGTTGAGGGGAAAGGCATCCGGCGTTTGCTCGACGAAATGCTCGATCAGTATAAATACATCAAAAACTATAAAATGGATACCGATCTGACCGCAGCGGATCTTAAAGACCTCGCCAGCGCGTTCAAACGCCGTATCAAAGAAGTCCTCGGGAAAGAATTCCCGGATGACCCGATGGACCAGCTGCTTGGCGGCATCGGCGCCGTCTTCAAAAGTTGGGTCGGCAAAAAAGCCGTCTCGTACCGCCGGATTGAGGGTATTCCGGATGATTGGGGCACCGCCGTCAACGTTCAGACCATGGTCTTTGGTAATAAGGGCGATTCTTCCGCTACCGGCGTCGCATTCACCCGTAACCCCGCTACTGGACAGAATAAATTTTTCGGCGAATGGCTGCTTAATGCCCAAGGTGAAGATGTGGTTGCCGGAATCCGCACGCCCAGTCCCCTGAATAAGGAGACTAAGACGGAGCAGAACAAGCACATGAAGTCCATGCAGGAACTCATGCCGGAGACTTATAAGGAACTCGTCGATATCCGCAATGTTCTGGAAAAACATTACCATGATATGCAGGATATCGAATTCACCATCGACGAAGGCCGCCTCTTCATGTTGCAGTGCCGCAATGGCAAACGCGGCGGAAAAGCCGCCGTCAATATGGCTCTGGATATGCTCGATGAAGGATTGATCGATGAGGAAACCGCCGTTTTGCGCGTACATCCCAACCAGGTGCTCGAATTCCTGTTGCCGATCATTGAACCGAATATCGAAAGTAAAGCCCACCAGCTGATCAAAGGACTTCCGGCCGGACCGGGTGCCGCCTTTGGAGAGATTTTTTTCACCAACCAGGATGCCGTGCAGGCCGATCGGATGGGGAAAAAGGTGATTTTGGTGCGGGAAGAAACCAACCCCGAGGATGTCGAAGGCATGCGGGTTGCGGACGGAATTCTGACTGCCCGTGGCGGCATGACCAGTCATGCTGCACTGGTCGCCCGTGGCTGGGGGAAAAGCTGCATTGTTGGCGCCTCCGAAATGCAGGTGGATGCCGCCAATAAGACGGTACGCATCGGTGATGTTGTGTTGCGGGAAGGCGATCATTTGACCATGAATGGCTCCAAAGGCATCGCCTACATCGGTGCATTGCCGCTGGTGGAACCCACAGCCGGAGCAGACTATGCACGATTTCTGCGTTTCATGGCGCTGGTGGACAAATATCGCACGATGGGCGTTCGCGCTAACGCGGACAATCCCACGGATGCCAAAAAGGCTCGTACTTTCGGGGCGGAGGGGATCGGCCTTTTCCGTACTGAGCACATGTTCTATGGTGCGGGTTCTGCACAGCCGTTGTTTTTGCTGCGGAAGATGATCCTCTGCGTCACCACCCAGGATCGCGTCAATGTACTCAAAGAGCTGTTCCCGTCCATGAAGAAGGACATCAAGGATACGATGACAGTCATGGAGGAATACCCGGTGACTGTGCGCCTGCTGGATCCCCCGCTCCATGAATTCGTGCCGCATTCTCAGCTCGGACGTAAGGAACTCTCTTCGGCTCTTGGCATCGCGGAAGACGAAGTACACAAACGCGTTGATGCACTGGCGGAAAGCAATCCGATGATGGGACATCGTGGCGTGCGCCTGAGTGTCACCTATCCCGAAGTGACCGAATACCAGGTGCGGGCTATTTTGGAAGCCGCAGCGGAATTGATCCGTGAAGGCAAAAAGGTTATCCCGGAAATCATGGTGCCGGTGACTTGCGATGTTCGTGAATTGGAATATGTGCGGAATATCGTCGTCAAGGTACATGAAGAAATTCAACGCCGTTTCGACCTGAAAAAATTCGAATACAAGTTGGGGACGATGATTGAAATCCCGCGGGCGGCTCTGATGGCCGACCAGCTGGCCCAAGTGGCGGAATTTTTCTCTTTCGGTACCAATGACCTGACTCAGATGACCTTCGGCTTCAGCCGTGATGATACCGGCAGCTTCATGAATCAGTATCTGGAAAAACGCATGCTGGATTCCGACCCTTTCCAGACCATCGACAAGGATGGAGTCGGCGCTCTGATCAATTTAGCCGCTGCTGGTGGACGTCATACGAATCCGAACATCAAACTAGGAATTTGCGGCGAACAGGGTGGCGATTCGGCCTCCGTCGAGTTTTGCCATAATGCCGGGTTGACCTATGTCAGCTGCTCTCCGTTCCGGGTGCCGGTCGCCAGAGTGGCTGCAGCGCATGCAGCCATCAAAGCCAATCAGGCAAAACAAGACAAATAATCCCTGACGCGGTTCTTATCCAAAGCCTGGGGAATGTATTTTCCAGGCTTTTTCTTTTTGTCGATGATCTGCTGGGCTCTTGTTAGTCTTGAAAATTTTATAATTCGCTTGTGTATGTTTGTAGTTCAGACTGCTTTTCCAACTTCGCTTTCTGTAGTGCTTCTCCGAGGCCCCTGGTTTTTGGGAGGTGCCTTTCCCCAGGCTAAAGCCTGGGGTTAAGCATGGTTATGCGCCTCCGGCGCATGACGTTCTGCCAGCTTCTGAATTGTTGTCAGCCTACAGTTCAGGTTGTAGATGCCAATCTACCCAAGTGTGTCGGTGTGTCGGTGTGTGTCACTGGTTATGAGCGCGAGTCCACCCCAAGTCGGTCTTACCTTACCTTTTCGTTGTTTGCCAGGCATATTTTGTGTTTGGCATTACATTATTTTAATTACCTTATTTGATTAATCTGGAATAAGCGCCAACCCATTGCGATGGAGGAATGACGTGAGTGAAGCATTATTGGCGACCCCGTTGTTAGCCAGACATTTGGGGTTGGGAGCGAGGATGGTTCCCTTTGGGGGCTGGAATATGCCCGTGCAGTATTCGGAAGGCATCCTGGCGGAACACAAACACTGTCGCGAACATGTCGCGCTGTTTGACATTTGCCATATGGGCGAGTTTCGCATTCGGGGAAATAAAGCTGCTGCAGATCTGGATCGCATCCTCGGGCGTTCTGTGCTAAATCAGGCGATTGGCAGTTGCCGTTATAATTTTCTGCTCAACGAAGCGGGCGGGGTTCTCGATGACCTGATCGTTTACCGTCTTGGAGAAAACGAATTTTACCTGGTTGTCAATGCTGGTCCAAGAGCGGGAGATGCCGTGTGGCTGCAGAAATATTTGTCGTCTGATACGTCGTTTTGTGATGAATCCGATGCGACTGGCAAATTAGACCTGCAGGGTCCGGAAGCCGCCGATGTCCTGCTTCGTCTTGGTGTAGCAAAGGAATCATTGCCGGCTTATTATCACTGGCAGTATCTTCATGTGCAAGGGGTTCCGGTGCTTCTCAGCCGTACCGGGTACACCGGCGAATTAGGCTATGAATTGTATTTTCCGGCTGAAAAGGCCGAATTCCTCTGGGATTGCCTGTTGCAGGATGCCTCTGTTAAACCCGCTGGTCTGGGTGCCAGGGATACCTTGCGTCTGGAAATGGGATACCCCCTTTATGGGCACGAGATGGATGCTGCAACAAGTCCACTCGAAGCTGGTTTTGGCGTCCTGT
>Ga0172378_10004125_pt1 | contig 13646 bp, 22 predicted proteins | sample GrowelOW332metaG_FD_119755 | JGI IMG/M metagenome (GOLD analysis project Ga0172378, IMG submission 119755) | Groundwater microbial communities from an aquifer near a municipal landfill in Southern Ontario, Canada - Pumphouse #3_1 metaG | ecosystem: Environmental > Aquatic > Deep subsurface >... | reverse complement strand
CCAGATAATGATTTTAAAAACCTTGGAATTGCAATCAAAAAGAAAATTCCCATGATTGAAACTTCTATTGAATATGCTGAAGAAGGATCAATTGAAGTTCTTGACAATGGTAAAATAGATGAATTGTTTGAAAAGTTTGCGAATCAAGAAGGCTGGGATGTTGAAGAAGGAAAAAAATATTTATCGAAAATATATTGACTTTCAAACGAAATTATTATATTTATGCAAATATCTTTTCGATAAAAGGATAGGGGTTATTTGGTTTATAGAGTAGAGAACTTTTTGTTAGGATGTTGCTTGTGAAAGTAGCATCCTTATTTTTACTTATAATATACAAAAATGGAAACAGATATTTCATCGATATTAAACAGTTTTTTGATTGATCTATATAAAGGTATTGGACAAGAACGAACATTGCAATATAACCTTAAAAACGACCAAATATCCAATTTTATAGATAAATTAAAACATAGATATAAAACAGACGTTATAAAAAAACAATTTCTTTGGGATTTTCTATGTTATAATATAGGAATACTTCTTCAAAGAAAGACTGTTTTTGATAGTATGATCTTACCAAACTGGGTTCTTTCACAATCCTCAATTGATAGGTGGAACAAAAAATTCAACAACTGGTATATTACAAAACAAAACTTTCTTTATCGTTATCGTATAAGTGATAGAGAATTTGTAGATGAAATTGAAGCACCAATTTATGATCGAATTGATATTGAAGATTTAGAAGAAATTGAACGCAAAAGATTCTTCGGAACAGAGGATGGTTTCTTGAATTGTATGCTTGTGTCTTCTTATAATCCTCTATCCGAAGTTTGTAGGTGTTGTAAATTCAAACAAAAATGCAAGTAAATTTCATACTTCCCTTGTATGAAAAAGTATGTCACTATACATAAATTTAATGATAGCTTTGCATTTATTTATGGAAGGGCTATACATGAATAAATAGAGGGGTTCTTTTATACACATCCATGAATAAATTTATTCAAAAATTTTTTATATATTTACATCCTTATAAATAACATATTTAAAATTATAAAACTATGAGACTTACATCAGAAGAAAAATTTGAAAAGTACAAACATCTTACACAAGAAGAATGGGAAGAATGGGCAGATAAATCCTTTTTTGGATTTTATGTTTATGCTGATTTATGGAAAGAAGTTATTGATGGTGAAATAACGACAAATGAACTTTGCCTTTTGTTACTTATCGGACTTCGTGAGGAAAAAGACGGATGGTGTCGTGAAAGTGATACCTTTTTTATTGAACATTTACATTTAGGAAAAACATGTGTAAAAAGAGGAATTGAAAATCTTATCAATAAAAAGTGGCTTAAAAGAAAGATTAAAAACAATCGTCGTTTACTTAAAACAGAAGGACTAAATTAATATGGAAAACGCAAACACTGTAGAAGATACTTACAAAACTTCTTTTCAAAAAGATAAAGAAAGTAAATTTGTAGGACTTTTCATTTCTAAAGAAATATTAGAAGAAGTTAAAAATGGTAAATTAAATTCAAGTGAATTTCTCTTATTATCTTTTATTGTTGCTTTCAGTCATGAAAAAGGTTGTTTTGCAAGCAATAAATATTTGGGAGAACAACTGAATCTCAGTTCTGGTACAATTACAAATATCATCACCTCTTTAAAAAACAAAGGTTTTGTTAAACAATTAAGTTTTGATGGTCATAAACGTTACTTAGGTACTAAGTTTTGAGCATTTAAGAAAGAGCATAAATTAGTATAAAATCCTAAAAATTAATAAGTTAAAACAAAATGAGCATACTTTTTAAAAACTCCTTTTTCGATATGCGTCAATCTCTCCATGAATCCATGGTTACTATCCATGAAAAAATGTCAACTATCCATGGATTCATGGCATATATATATAATAGAGATATATAATAGTTTCTTTTAGTCTATAGATCTAAAGATCTAAAACAAAAAGATATATAATAGAGAAAATTAAAAATAAAAGACTTTTCTACTTAAAATTTTCAAAATCAATAAGTTAAACGCAAACCTATAATTTTCAAGTAATTAACAAACTTCATATTGATAATCAATAAATTAAAACAACTTTTTCTTAAAACTTTTATCTAAAATAATTAAAACTTATGCTAAAAATAATCATTTATACTGATGGATCTTGTAATAGGATCTCTAAACTTGGGGGTTTAGCATATAGACTTGAATTTAGAAACGATAAGGAACTCATTAGTCTAAAAGAATTCTCCAAAGGTTATTGCAAAACGACTATTGATCGAATGGAACTTAAGTCTATGATTTTCGCCCTTCAAGAAATCAAACTAAAATCAGCTTATCCAATTCAACTGATCTGTGATCGTCAAAACCTCATCAACTCAATCAACAAATATTGGGTCCTTAGGTGGGAAGAACTAAATTGGATTGATAGATTGAATTCTGATCTCTGGAAACAGTTTTTGATAGAATGGAGAAAATTTCCTAACACGAGGATACAATTTATCCATACACGAGGACACGGTAAGGGAGATAAACAATGGATCGAGGGAAATAATCGGGTTGATGAACTTTGTAATTATAAAAACTTCACATCTTATGAAAAAGATGAATATTAAAATCGATTTCCGTACGTTTTACGACATTTTCGATCGTGATCAAATAAAATGTATTGATTCGATTGGATCTTCGACTATAGGAACTAATACACCGATTATTTCGTGTTTTATCGACAAATGTATTTATGATTTAAAAACAAATGTTCAAAAAACTTTTTCGAAAATCAATGTATTGTATCAAAATTTTCATTATATTCAATTGATAAACAACTAAAAGATGGCAGTAATTTACTCAAATAATCAAAAACATATCTTTAAAATTTACAATACGACAAAAAATAATTTACTGATTAATGCAGGTCCTGGATCTGGAAAATCATTTACAATGCTCGAACTTGCAAAACAAACACCCAAATACAGGAGATCCATTTTCTTATCTTTCAACAAAAGCATTGCTGAGGAAAATCAAAAGAAACTTCCTGATCACATTTTTTCAAAAACACTACATTCACTCGGATTTCATTGCTTGTTTCTAAATATTCCAAATTTTCATCCGATGCTCAATGAGATTAAAACTTTCATTTTAGCAAGAAAGCAACTTAAATTACTTCCCTCTGAAAAACGAACAGAGAAACAAAAGAACAAATATCTTTTTGATCTTGCTAAAATCTATGACTTATGGAGAATGAATCTTTGTACCGGAAAAGATGAAATTGAAAACTTGTGTGAAAATTATGATCTCCCCTTAACCGAAACAACGATCGAAGACTTTTGGTCACTTTTGGAGATAATGAAACAAAATGACAAAAAGATCTTAAATGGTGAAGACGGAATGATTGACTACACTGACATGATTTGGTTGAACCACTATTTCGAAAAAGATAAATTTCCAAAATACGATATTGTCTTTTGTGACGAGGTGCAAGACTTAAATCCACTACAAAAATTACTCTTCGATAATGTCAAAAAAGACAATGGAAGGTTTGTTTGTGTAGGTGATCGTCGACAAACAATCTATAGTTTCAGTGGAGCTTCTTTAAAGTTTTTTGATAGTTTAACAGAAGTACCAAACACGATTGAATGTGATTTAGATATTTCTTATCGTTGTTCGAAAGCAGTAGTTGAAGAAGCAAATAAGATTTTTCCTAATCAAAGATTGGTTTCATTTGAGAAAAATTCAGAGGGTGAAGTCAGGGATGGAGAACTCAAAGAGGTACAAGATGGTGATTTTGTTCTTTGCCGTAATAATAGACCACTGGTCGAGAGTTTTATAAAACTTTTAAAAGAAAATAAGAAAGCAACAATATATGGAAAAGACTATGGTGATGCATTGTTAGATGTTCTTACTGAATGTGATACAGAAAATGATAAGGCTGTATTTGCTTATTTTGAAGAGAAACTATTGAAAATCAAGGAAATGCTTATTAATCGAGGAGTTACAAAACCATTTTCTCATCCGTTATATGTAAATTTTCTTGAAAAGGTACAAATTCTTATGATTCTTCATCAAGAGTTTTTAAGTTATAAGAAAGTTAAAGAATTAATTAAGACTTTATTTACAGATAAGATTGAAGGAATTACACTCATGACTATCCATAAATCAAAGGGTCTTGAAGCAAAAAATGTATTTTTTCTCTATCCTCAGTTAATACCCTCACAATATGCAACTTCATGTCAAATGCTGTATTCAGAGAAGTGTTTATCTTATGTCGCAATCACAAGAGCAAAAGAAAAACTCATTTATATCAGATAATTAACTAAAATAAAAAAGAAAAATGTTTATAAGAATTGGACAAGAAAGATTTAAAGCCTCCTCAATTTCAAGGTTTTCTTATGATGGTAAATCGGTTTCAACTGGATCTTGGTATATCACGATTTGGATTTCAGGAAAAGAAAAGAAGTTTAGCTTCAAGAGTGAAGAGGAAGCAAAATTAATTTTAGGATATCTTGATAACGCATTTAAAGTGATAGTGGTATGAAAATGTTTAGGTTATATACTAAGAGAATCAAAAAAGATACCCGGAAAGCAATGATCATCCGGGTTGATAGACTTAAGTCACTTCAAAATTTACTCCCTAATGAAAAAGAAATTGCAAGACATTTACTTGCTCTTCAGCAATCAAAAACGGAACCAAGTTTTGAGGATACAAGTCATTGTCTCCGTTTAAGTCTAACAAATGATACTTTTGAAACGGTTTTAAAAGAGATGCAGATGAAAAACGATAATCAGTATCAGAAAGAAATACTCTGTTATATCCAACCGAGAAACCGGGAAATTCCCATTTTAAGAATCCTAAGTGAAAATTAAATTTGATATGGAAACATCAGAAATAGAAAAAGATAAGACAAAATTTATTCTTGAAAAGATCAGTATTGATCTTAGAAACTACAAAAATGATTTCATACATTTAGATGAAATAGAGTTAACTGAAAAAGAATTGAGGCGGTTTAAAACTAAGCTTTCTGAAAAACTTGAAATACCACTGGAGCGAATAAAATTCAACTATCGAGAAAAGGAACCTACAATTTGTTCCTGTGATGGAAAAGAATTTAAAGTTGATGATTTAGAACAGTTTAGCATTTGGTTTAAGGGAAACTATCGATCTATAAATACATATTGGTCAGAATCGGAGGAATGTCCTGATATTGAACAACTTGATAGCACTTGGCTACAAATTGTAATGACCAAATATGAAAATAGAGTCAGAATCTAAAGCGGAGTGTTAAATGAAGACATAAAAATTGATAACTTAAAAGTTATCGGTTACAAAAAGGAAGAGAAAAGAAAACAGATACTATCTCTTATCCAAGAGTTTACCGATATAAAAGATATACGAAAGAGTTTTCAGGAGAACGGAATAAGTGATTGTTTAAAATTAAATTCATTATTTTTACAACTCAATTACATCTACAACACTAAGATTCATTATAGTCTTTTTCTTATAACAGATTCAGTTAATGAAGTGATTGATTATATTTTAGATGAAGGTTTAATTGTGATGAAGAGAGGTTTAAATTATGATTTGTATTATTAAAGAAAAATGAGCATAGGTCCATATACAGATTTAGAGAGAACAATTGTTATCAACGGTAAAAAAGAAATTGCACCGGAAGAAATTGTTAATATTGAAGCATATAAAGAATTTCGTGTGCATCAAGAAAAGCTTCGTGTAAGTGAACTCTCCTCTTACACTTTTGAATCAGGACTTAAAATCAACCTTCCCAATCCAAGACTTAAAATCGTTTGCAATGAAAATGGAATACCAGAAGAAGAATTCTTAAAAGCTAAAGCTCAAGCTGCACAATTGTATTCAATGACTGGTAAAATGTCATATATGAAGAGGTTAGCATTTGGAATACAGGCTGGTGCTGTTGCAAAACTAGAAAAGAAGAAACGAGAAAGAAAGAAAAAAGAAAAAGCAAGGACTCAAGAAAAACTTATCTTGGATCTTTTCGGTAAGTGGATGAATCCTCTTCAAGTCCACAAACATCTTTTGGAGAAAGGTTTTGAAGTCCCATATTCTTATGTAAGACTTTTCTTTAATCAAAATAAGGAGAAAATTCGTGAGTTAAGAAATAAGGATTCAGAGGATTATAACGATTTACCGATTGGACAAAAACGATCAAGACTTGAAATCTTAGATACAATGTTAAGTGAATTTCGTATGATGTTTGATCGTGATACGGATCCAAATAAACTTAATATCTCACGAGAAATACGATCACTCCTTGAGCAAGCAAGAAAAGAAGTGGAGGGTGATGAACTGAAGCTGACAGTAAACGGGAGTATTGATATCAATGCTACAATTCAGGTTGCAATGAATAATTCCAATCAGTTACAGCAACTTACTATTTTACAAATGGTTATGGCTCGTGTTTGTGCCCGAACTGGTATATCTTACAACCGTATGGTTGATGCTCTTGCTAATTCATTCTATTGTCGTTTCAACGGTCTTCGTGTAAATACAAACTTAGAAGAGAAACCGATTTATCCATCTGAACTTAGTTATGACATTTTTGATCTTGAGCAAAAATCCTTAGAATATTACAAAAAAGAAAAAGAGGATCAAATAGAAGATGCTGTTATTATTGAGGAAGAAAAAGGTAAAGAGTCAAGAGGTGAATTGATTAAAGAACAGTTACTAAGCATTTTACAGAAGAAAAATGCGATGTTAAAGAAAGTGGATAAACTTAAAATTTAATCTTTTTTAATTTATGAATTTTGATTTAATCACTTTATTTCTATATATTTACAAATCAAAAATGTGATATGTCAAGACGAAATAAAAGACGAAACAATATGGTGATACAGAAATCCGATTCGATCACCACTTTAGATAATCTCTTGGAACTCAAAAGAGAGATTTCCCTTAAGGAAGACATATTGCTAAACAAAGCATTACAATCTGATGATCCACATGCTATAATCAAGGCACAGAACTATATACAAACACTTGATGGTCAGTTTACACCGAATAATGTAAATCAAAAGGGAATTAAGTCTTATCTTTATTCTCCTGATTATGAGTTTAATACTGGTCAACCTTTCAGACAATCAATTAAATCTGTCGGTTATCAGACACTTCGTAAGATGGCACGCACACCAATCATAAAAGCAATTATAGGAACACGGGTTGAACAGGTTGCTGAATTTGGTGAAGCATCTGATAATGATCAGGAAAAAGGTTGGATGATACGGAAAAAGAAACACCTTTGGGATTCAAACAAAACTTCAGACATCGGTGATAAAAAGATAATTGAGAGGATAACGGAATTCTTTCTAAATGGTGGTGATGAAGAAAATCGTTTTCTGTTTGACTCTTTCGATCAAGTTTTAAGAGCATCAACAAAGGATTCACTTGAATTAGATCAAGTTTGTATTGAATTAATATCGACACGAGGTGGTCAGTTAACACAATATGTTCCAGTTGATGCTGCAACTATTCGGTTAATTGATGCATCCTCTCACACTTATCAATCTCTTCCAAGGATGTATGGTCAGTTACCACGATACACTCAAGTCTATATGGATCAAGCATACACTTACTTCTATCCTTGGGAGATGACTTTCGGAGTAAGGAATAAGACAACTGACATTTATTCAAATGGTTATGGTATCTCTGAACTTGAGGATTTAGTTCAGATTGTAACTTACTTATTGTATGGAGTTCAATATAACGGTAACTTTTTCTCTCAAGGATCTAATCCAAAAGGATTTTTTAGCATAAGTGGTGATGTTTCACAATCTGCAGTCAAAGACTTCAAACAGATGTGGAGGAATACAATTTCAGGTGTCTGGAATTCCCATAAGGTACCCGTTGTAGAAGCAGGATCAGGAAAAGTGGAATGGATTGATATGCAGACCACTAATAAAGATATGGAATTCAATCTATGGCTTGATTTCTTGATTACAGTTGTCTGCTGTGTATTTAAGATAGACCCAACTGAGGTCGGTTTCAACCTCAGTAAAGCAAACAACGTTTTCGGTCAGGATGGACAAAAGGCACGATTGAAACATTCCCAATCAAAAGGTTTAGTTCCTATCTTAAGAATGGAACAACGTCTCTTTAGTAAATACATCGCAGAGCGATTACATCCAGATTATGAATTCATATTCACTGGTATAGAGATTGAAGATCAGGTTGTATCATTAGACCAAGATGTAAAAAAAGCAGTAAATGGATTCGTATCACTTGAAGATATGTTTTTAAAATACTCGAATCGTAAATTCAATCCTGAAAAAGATACTCTTCTAAATTCAGTTTATCAAAACATTAAGGCTTCAGAACAAATGCGCGAACAGATGGGTGGTCAAATGATGAACGGGGTTGTTCAGGAAGAAACTGGAGAAGAAGAGAAACCATTCGAGAAAGCATTAAGACTTTATCTTGAGAAACCTTTCGAACAACAAATCCTAGAAAGAAACAAGTAAAAACACAAATATAAGATGAAAGAGAACTTTGTAGCTGAAAAAGATGAATACGGTAAACTTAAATATCCGATTTATGAGGAAGAAACTATTGACAGATTACAATCCATACAGGATGATATGTGCCAATGGTCCGATAATCTCTTTGATTCCGGTCGTTTCCGCCAAGAACGATCTGTATCATTATCTATTCACCTGAGAGAAGAAATAAGTGAGTTAAACGAGGCTTTAAACGATTTCTTCATTTCTAAGATTCTTCATAATGAAGAGGAATGTACGGAAGAAAATGTGAGAGATGAGATGGCTGACGTGATGATACTTCTCCTTGACTGTGTAAAACATTTCGGACTCTCTGTAAATGATTTAGTTCAAGAGGTTGAAAAGAAGATGGCGATAAACAAGAAACGGAATTGGCAAAAAGTTGGTCACATTTTTCAGCATAAGGAGGAACAGAAATAATGGACGAACTGATCAAGAAAGTTATCACTTGGATACACGAAAGAAGAATTCACGAACACAACTCCAAAGTCATGATGTGTAAAGCAATAGAAGAGTTCGGAGAAATTGCTAATGCATTAAATAAAAACTTAGGTAAAGAGGAACTGAAGGATGCGATCGGAGATACAGTAATCACATTGATGGGTATTGTAGAACAACAAGGACTAACATTAAAAGACTGTATTGAAACATCTTATAACAATATCAAAGACAGAAAAGGAAAAATCATAGATGGTATATTCGTAAAAGAATCGGACTTAAAACTAAAAGAAAATGGCAACTTTAAGCAATCGTAGTCTTACTAACTTAGCTGGTATACATCCAGATTTAGTTAAAGTGATAAAAGAAGCAATCAAAGATACTCCTATTGATTTCACTGTTACAGATGGTATAAGGACAATTGAGCAACAACAAACTTTATATGCTAAGGGTAGGACTGCTTCTGGAAAAATTGTTACCAATTGTGACGGTATAAAAAGTAAATCGAATCATCAAGTTAAGTCTGATGGATTTGGTCATGCTATTGATCTTTATCCTTATAAGGATGGTTCAGTGCAGTTAAATGATGTAGTAAGTCTTAAAACTATTGCATCCCATATAAAAAAGAAAGCATCTGAATTAGGAGTTGTTATTACATGGGGTGGTGATTGGAAAACAATAATAGATTATCCACATTTTGAGGTATAAACAAAGAAATAAAATAAAAAGTATTATGGATAAATTTGTAAAAGAAAAACAAGACACAGTTCGAAACAATATTCTTCATTTCGGAACGGATGCTCAATGGGTACATGAAAATGCTGATGTTTTAAGAAAGTCTCACATCGTTGAAGAATTCGGTAATGATAAGAACTTAACAATTGCTGTTCAAGGTTACATTGTTAAGGAAGGATTGAAAAACTTAAAAACAGAGCTTGAGTCAAAAGTTTCTAATTTAGAAAATAAGCTTTCCGTTTTAAGTGAAGATTTAGGAAATGGGGATGTAAAGTTTGTAGATGACTATGAAGCTTCTTCTACTGAAGTGGATGATATAGTTAAAACTCTTCCGAATACTTTTTCTTACCGATATATTGAGAATGCTAAAAGAGAATTCTTTGGATCCCCAAAAGTTCAAGATAATGTTGAACAATGGGCATATGATATCGTTCCAAGTCAGCAAACAACTGAAGAATCTCTAGCATGTAAGGAGTGGGACGAAAAGGAAAAGAAGTTTTACTGTTTCAATAATGCGGTGAGAGACCTCTATGCTACAAAAAAAGATCTCTCCGTTGTTAACACGATGATTGACGGTTTTAAAGATACTAAGTTATATAATTTGACAGTTCGCCAATGTAATATGCTTGGAATAAAGAAATTTGCGTAGCGTTTGTTTTTCATACATTAGTTTTATATTTGAGTAAAGTATCACTGTTTGATAGGGTCTATCGTGAGATAGGCCTTATTTTTTGTTTAAAAATAACTTCATATTTGTTTTGTTATTACATATAATTTTTATATTTTTATAGTCACAAATATGAATTAAAACAGAAATACTTATGTGTAGTATAGTTGGTGGTAATAGTTTAGATGAAAAAGCCTTTTCATTAATTCAGGAGGCAAGGGATCGGGGTAGGAACTTTACGGGTCTTGCTCAAAATGAAAAAGGTTGGTGGATATGTAATCATAGAGCAACTCCGACAACTGAGAAACAAAACCCGAATCAAAATCAGCCCTTTGGTAAAGATTTTAAAGTCGTTCATAATGGTACAATACAAAATGATAAAGATCTTGGGTGTGTAGAAGGAGACTTAGATTCATTTGCTTTAACTAAAGTTTTAGACTTAAAGGGTGATCTTTTAAGTTTTAAAGATTCTCTAAGAAAGATAAAAGGATCTTATGCCCTTGCTGCAATGAAAGAAGATGATATCTTTTTAGCATGTAATTATAAACCGATATGGATCTGTATAGAACCTGATGGCAAGATTTATTTCTCATCACTTGAGCATCATTTCTTAAAGGATGTTTTTACTAATCGTCCGATAAGAATGACTCCATATTCTGTTTTAGACCTCAAAAACGGTTATACTTCTGAAATTTATCGAACACAACATGATCGTGCCATTATTATCTGCTCTGGAGGATTAGATTCAACAGCCGTTGCAGCATATGCAAGAGAACAACACAAAGAGATATTGTTATTACACTTTGCTTATGGTTGCCGTGCTCAAAATGCTGAAATCAATGCAATTAAAAACATCGCTAAATATCTTGATTGTGATTATAAGATAGTAAGTCTTCCTTATACCGACTTAACTGGTGGTTCTCCACTATTAGATAATAGCAAAGAAATCTCTAAAGGAGAAAAGGGTGCTGAATATGCATTTGAATGGGTTCCAGCAAGAAACTTCTTATTCTTAGCATACACAACAGCTTATGCTGAGGCCAACAATTATGGACATATCTATCTTGGTACCAATCTTGAGGAAGGTGGAGCTTACCCAGATAATGAAGAACAGTTTATTTTGGATGTGAATAAGTGCCTCTATGGTGCAGTTCAGAATGGAGTGAAGATAGAGATCCATTCACCACTTGGTGGACTGATGAAGCATGAGATTGTACAATTCGGAGAAAAGTATGGTGCTCCTTTTAAATACTCCTGGTCTTGTTATCATGATGGAGATAAACACTGTGGTGAATGTGGACCATGCTACATGAGGAAAGTTGCTTTTCAAAGAGCAGTAGTTGATGATCCAACTGTTTATGTTAAATAATTTCTAAAAAGTAAAACAAAATGGTCGAAGAAGAATTCATTCCGATAACAATTGAAGAAAAACAGTTTTGTGAAAACCTGAGAAAGAATTTACAGGAAAACATTGGTAAGTGTTTCCTCTTAAAAAGTGATCTTCCTAGAAAAGATAATACTTTAGATATTAATATCCTTTATACCCGTTATTTGAAGATTATAGGCGTAAAGGATAAATTCTTCTGGCGAAACCTGGAACTCCAGGAAACCGACGGAAACGACCTGATTTTCGGAATATATCAAGTTCTGGGTGTAGAATTTTGGCAGGAATTAGATGGAGAAACAATTTACACATCAAATTATAAGTTGATACAATCATATCGAGCATTCGGCACAGAAATAACGGAAATAGAATTCAATCATAGTTTTGAATTTGTAATGGAAAAACTCAAAGCACTAAATAAATGACAAACGAACAATTAAAACGAGCAAATATAATTCAAGAAGAAATAGACTTACTTGAAAAACATAGGAAGAAACTTATAGCAGCAAACTTTTTCGAAAATTTCACAGATTTATCTGGATTAAGTTTTGAATTTAATAGAATGCATCCTTCAGTTGAACTGATGTCAATTTTAATTATTCCTGAGTTTAAAATAAAATATTTGGAAAACTTAAATAATAGAATCAAAAAATTGACGGAAGAATTTGAAAACTTATAAAACAAAAACATGAAAGACGTTATCAAGAAATTACAAGTTTTATTGCCCTGTGAAAAGTTTATAGTAACTGGTTCAACAGCTTTATACTATTATGGATTAGTTGACAAATCAGGAGATTTGGATATCATTCTCTGTAAACCAAAAGAAGAAACGATTGAATTGTTAAAGAGATTACAAGAGAATTACCCTGCTAAAACAAAACCTATCGAAGGTTATAGTAGTGTTAGTTATATCTTTATGGAGGGAGAGGTAAAGGTTGATATCTTTATAAAACAGGATATCATACCAACAGAACTTAAAATTGAAGATTTTTATCTTTCTAAAATTGATCGTATTATCGAAGAAAAGAAGTTATACAACCGATGGAAAGATTGGATTCAATTAAGGAATTTAGCAAGATGTTTCTTTAAGCAAGAAGAATTTGAGCAATATATGAATGATGGATTTCGTCCGATTATAAAAATAAGTAAAAATGAAAGATTTGAATGTAAAAGAAAGATCTAAGGAATTTGAAAATATTTCGAAGGAGGTCGAAAAGATACATGATCGTAATTTGGTGTTTTCTAAAGATGAAAATATACAGAAGATGGTAGAAGAGTTTCTCAGCACACTCCGGTCTAATATCGGTAAATGTTATCATAAAAAGACGATGCTAATATCTACTGAAAAGGAACGGGGTAAATCATTGGAGGATGTGGATGTTTATATTGAGATTATTGGAGTCGGTGATGATTGGGTTTCCGACCATAGTGGTTTTCCTGGAATGGAAGAATATGAATTGGTTTCTTATTATCGTGTTAAAATGATACGTTTTTATGAAAATCGTACAGAATATGAACAAAATAAATGTTTGACGACAGCTGCTTTGAAAGGTTTTGATGAAATTTCGACAAAGGTATTTCGTTTTATGTGGGATTATATAGCACGATAACAATCTTAAAAATCATTAAAAAGAGGATTTTCCCTAAAGAATTTCCTCTTTTTATTTTGATAAAACATATAATTTTTATATTTTTATATTGTAATAATAAACCAAATAAACAATTTAAAAACAAACGATTATGAAAACAAAATTTAAAATTGGAGATAAAGTAACTAGTAAAGGTTTTAAAAATTTCGGGATTGGAATCATTTCTGAAATAAAAGATCATGGAAAATATCCTATTATTGTTGATTTCTTAAATGGAGAATTTATTATTTATACGATGGAGGGATTTT
>Ga0172378_10004123_pt1 | contig 13649 bp, 9 predicted proteins | sample GrowelOW332metaG_FD_119755 | JGI IMG/M metagenome (GOLD analysis project Ga0172378, IMG submission 119755) | Groundwater microbial communities from an aquifer near a municipal landfill in Southern Ontario, Canada - Pumphouse #3_1 metaG | ecosystem: Environmental > Aquatic > Deep subsurface >... | reverse complement strand
CTTTTTTTATTTCCTGATACATTTTTGATACACTTGAGTGAAATTCGCTTACTTAAAAAAATTAAAAAAGGATATTTACTCAAGGCCGCAATTTGGAATTTGAGTAAATATCCTTAATATGAACTATTGGTTGATTAGCCTTCTAAATCGTTATTGCTAAATCAGAATTCTAGAGGCTGATATAGGCATAAATATAAAGGTAGATTTCGCCGTAAGTATCCTGAAGGTAGAAAATATCCATATATGGGGTCACAGAGACGGTTTCATTGATTTTGATAGCTCCAGCATCATAATAAGCTGAATATCCGCCATAGATGTTGATTGAAGGCTCTCCGAAGCCAACATTCTGTAAATTATTCAGCCAATTCATAACTATCGTGTTTGAATAGGTAATATCAGTTCCAAGATGGTACTTGATTTCACGATAACTATTATCTACGGCAATTGTTGCTAAAGAGAAGGTTCCGCCTAAGGTTGGGATAGTATTGATGACATCATCAGATTTCATATATTCTAAATAAGAGTTGTATTCATCTGACTGATTTGATAAAAGATCTTTCCAGGTCAGATCATCACAGTTTTCTTCGACTAAATCGGTTGAAAAATCAGAGATGGAAGTATTTATGTCATAGATTGTTGTCACTTCCTTGAAATTACTTCCCAAGTTAGTGATTACCATTGAATCGTCTTCAACAAGGATCTTTAAATCAGAAACGTTATGATTAGCAAAAATATTATAGATATCAGTTGAAGGGGTGATTGCGGGAACGGTTTTCTTCATGCTGTAGGTTTTGCCATCATCATCCAAAGTGAAAAGATCGGAAGAGATTTCAAATGAAGGAAGAATGTTTTCAAGGGTCATTTCTTCCTCTGGTTCTAGGTAGGAATAATACTTATTATTGATCTTGGTGTACTGACTGATGGCATTGTTTTTCTCAACATAAGTGAGATTGTAATTTGAGGGATAGGTTAAGTCATTTACTTCAGTCTGGAGAATGTTGTCGGTGACTTGGCAATCATAGACAACACTTTTGTTCGCTAAAGCGCTTTCATTGATTGAATATATCTCGATTTTTTCCTTATAATTCTTATTTTTCAAAGATAAAAAGGCTTCTTCTAAATCTTTATTACCGGAATCAGGGAAGATAGTTACGGGCTTTAGATTGGTTTCCTCTCCTTTTGTGACAAAAGATCCGGTTAAGGAAATAGAGGTCATGACAGAGTTTTCTGATAACGGCAGATATTCGGCTGAATAGGAAGTGATGACGCCGTTTTCAGTTTTAAGAATAAAGGAATCTATCTTGTAGTCGGTAGTTCCCAACAAGGAATAGCCTAATTCGGTAAGGATTTTTTCCTGTTCTTCATTAATCGTGTCACTCACATAATTTGTCGGATTGTCTAATTGCTTGATAAAAAGAGATCTATCAATGATTGAGAAAGGATTTGAGAATCCTGAATCCTTGAAAATCATTGGCTCAGTAGTCAAAGGATCGGTGATTTGGGAGTAATGAATAGCATTATCTATTCCCAAATAAGCCTTATTAGCCACATTCTCTATATTAACAATGTGTCCGCTCTTAATCAGGTTGTTTTTATTGGGGGTGGAACCACTATCGGTTTTGGCATATTCTTGGAAGGTATATCCTTCGGAGGTGACTTGATAATCCAGGTAATTCTTTTCAGTTTTTGAAGATGAACCATAGGAAGTCGAAGTTTTAGTGACAGTGGTTATTTCTTCATTTGCCGAATATCCAGCCCTAAGAACATCAAGCATCTGTCCGGTTAATCTATCAGTTACTACTGAGGTAGATTCTTCTTCTTCCGTGGAGATAGAAACAGATGGTTCTGTTGAACTGCTGTCCTTAGCGGAATCAGATGTCGATGCTGAAGGTGTATTATTACAGGAAGCTACTAGGAGTGATAATAGTATTAAGCTGAGCAGATTTTGTTTTTTCATTTTCCGAATCCTCTTTTCATGGTTGGGATTATACCATATTAGTTTTTTTAAATAAACATTAAACAGATTTGCAACTTATTTTTTTTTTTTGATGTTTGCAATTGATATTATCTTCATTTATAATTACACCCATATTTAACAAAGGATTTTATCTATGAAATTTAACAAAGCCTTACCATTATTAAGCTTATGCTTACTGCTTACATCCTGTGGCTCAGTCAGCACAGAGACTTCCGTCTCAACTTCGGTTCTCCCATCTGTCGAGCCTTCGGTTTCTGTTTCCGACTCGGCTTCGGAATCACAAAGTCCTAGTATTGCTCAGCCTCTCACTGTGACTTATCGTGATTACGATGGTACTATTCTTCAGGAGAGTGAAGTCGTCTTCGGTCAAGCTCTTCCTAAGTACGAAGGCGCTGAACCTCATCGTGATCTGGATTCAACCAATTTTTACATCTTTATCGGCTGGGAGGAATCCATGGTTGACGCAACCAGTATTGTCTATACTGCTAAATACGAGAAAAGAAATTACAAATCTACTGATAATTATTCTTGGGCCTTTGTCGATGAGGCCATGACTGAGATTGAATTATTAGGCTTCTATGATCCTTACCGTGAATATGAAGATGTTTACGTTCCTGATTCTATTTTATATAACGGCGAAGAATTACCCGTTGTTAAATTAGATAGTTTCGCTATTGATTCCCAATATGCTAAGACTGTTCATTTAGGAAAGAACATCAGAGAAGTCGGATGTCTTTTCATTTCTACTTATGCCTCGGTGTCTGTTAAGGAAATCACTGTTGATCCTGAAAACCAGTATTACACCAGTAAAGATGGAATACTTTATAGCAAGGATATGATAAAACTGGTCAAAGTCCCGATGGCTTTGGATATGGAGACTTTTACTTTGCCGGATACTGTTACCGAATTATGCGAAATGTCTCTTCAGGATGTCCGCTGTATCCGAAACTTTGTCACAACCGAAAATTCAAACCTTAAAGTCATTGATAATCAGTCTTTCTCTGGCTCTTTGATTCATGATGTAGTTCTTCCTGAAGGACTGACTACGATTCATATCCGTGCCTTCTGGCTGGCAGAAGGAATACTTACTTTGAATATTCCCGGAACTGTCAGATTTGATGATGCCAGTGATTCCATTCCGTTTGCATCAATGCCAAATCTTAATACGATTACTTTTGGTGAAGGAATTGTTTCTCTTCCTGACAGCTGCCTTTCCGGATGTCCGCTTCTGAGTCAGGTAAACCTTCCTTCAACTTTAAAAACCATCTCACCTTTCGCTTTCCACAATTGTTCACGTCTTAAAGAAGTTACTCTTCCTAGCGGTCTGACTAGTTTAGGCGAAAGTGCCTTCATGTCATCCGGTCTTTATATTCTTTCCGTCGCTAAGAAGGAATCAACATCGCAGTTTAATCTTCCTGATGGCATTACTGAAATTGCCGATTTTGCTTTTGCCAATAGTAATATTCAGAACACTGTGATTATTCCTAAGAATGTCGTAAAAATCGGAAGCCTTTCTTTCTACGGCAATGACTACATTTCCGGATATGAAGTAGAAGAAGGAAATACCGCATTTTCAGCTAAAGACGGAGTTCTTTATAACAAAGAGATGACTTCCTTAGTTAAATTCTCACCTCAGTTATATGGTGCCTTCTATTTACCAGATAGTGTTATTTCTATTGATGACGGTGCTTTTAGCGGTAACCGGACTATGACCAGATTTATTGCCGGAAAAGGTCTGAAGACTATTGGAAAACAGGCTTTCAGTAATTCTATTGTTACAAGTGTTTCACTTAATGAAGGACTTACCTCTTTAGGCGATAATTCTTTCTATTATACCAAGTGTCTGGAAGAGATTTCCTTCCCTAATACATTGGATGCCATTCCGGAGAATTGCTTCTATTATTCTCAGATTGATAAAATCACTTCCTGGGGTGGTGTCAAGACTATTGGATCATTTGCTTTTGCTCAGACCGATAAGCTGAGAACCGTTGATCTTTCTGATTCTCAGGTCGAAACTATTGATGATTATGCTTTCTACAATCTTACTGAAGGTCTGGAATCATTTACAGGTTCACCGGCTTTAGCAACCCTCAGTGATTCGGCTTTGGCTTATGCTCCTAAGATGACTGAATTGGATTTGGGTTCCTGTACTGCTTTGACTGAAATCATTCCCTATGCTCTGAGCTTAGTCAACGTAGAGTTTAATAATTTAGTCTACTCCTCCTCATTAACGAAATTAGGCCATAATCTCCTTCCGGTTCTGCCCAAACTTACCGCGGTCAAATACACCGGAACTAAAGAACAGTGGAATACCCTGATTTCCGCCTCACTGCTTACCACTGAGGAAAAACTCAATAATTCCACTTGGCTGGAATGGTACGGCAACAATTACTCTACTTTAACTTCTATCATCGTTGATTATGGTACTTCTGATGAGACTTCTTATAGAGTAAATCTTAGAAAAGATAAAGGCATAATTGCCTAGAAAGGAACTTCATTTTAATGAAAAAGAAATCTTTTGCTTTACTTGCTCTCTTAGCTATGGCTGTTTCTAGCTGTTCTGCTCTTCCTGCTGTTTCGACTTCTTCCTCAACATCTGTTTCAACCTCAACCTCAACTGTTCCTTCTTCGGAAGTATCCAGTGAAGATTCCTCTTCAACCTCGTCTGAACCCTCAGTCGCCCCTTCTGTCAGTGATGAAGTCTCCCCTTCCACGGAAGAAACTTCACCTTCGGCTGAAGAATCTATCTCGGTGGAAACTACTTATAATATCTCTAAGGCTGAAGGCCTGGTTGGCGGAGATATTTCCTTTGATAAACTTACTGCTAAAGCCGGCGAAACCATTACCGTTACCATTGCTCCATCTGATGGATACCGTTTTGAGGCCTTAACTTCCGGCACTATCGTTTTTACTAAGGTTAGCGAAACAACCTATACTTTCGCCATGCCTGAAGAAGATGTTGTGGTTTCTGCTACCTTTGTTCAGGTTACTAAAATCAAGTCAATTAATAATCTCAATTTAAAAGAAACTGAATTCAATATGACAACTCTTTCAATTAAGAAAGATGATGTATATGATGTCGGTGAAACAGTTACTGCCACCATCAATGCTACTGATACTGAATATGGTATCTATTATACACGTGCTGAATCCGTCTATTTCCGTGTCAATGATGTCACCGTCATGGGAACTTACGATGAAGATTCAAAATCCAGCTCTGGATATCTTCAGCAGGTGAAATTTACTTTTGTTATGCCTGATAGTGATGCTGACATCTATTTGCTCTTCAATAACAGCAACTATACCAATGCCACCAGTGGCCATAAAATTACCGTTGATGCTGATCCTGGAGTCATGGCTTTAGGTTTCAATCCTGACCGCAGTGATTACACCTCCATCACTCTTTATGTCTATAGACTTGGTGATTATATGGTCTCACTGAAGATGAAGGAAACTTCCGCTGCTGATGATGCCTGGACTCCTGTTGAGTTCAGTAAGACTAATGGCAACGCTTTTGACAACAACTTAGCTAGCTGCTACATTTCTAATTTCAGCAATGATATTACCATTAAAATCACCGCTGTCGCTGTTTCATCCAGAACTATCACTTATGTAGGACTTGATAAAGTTGAACTGAATACATCTACTTATACTGAGTTCCCCAACACTTTCCTTCCAGGAGAAAATTATTCCTTGGCTTTCAAGGAAAAGGAAGCCAACAAATATCTGCTTCCCTGCACCGTCACCGGTGTCACACCAACCAAGAATGAAGATGGTTCTTTGATTTTTGCTATGCCTGACAATGATATCACTATTGAATTTGTCACTGGTGATGCTCTGGCTGTTTCCTTTAAGGAAAATAATGAGGGTACAGTCCTTAATTTAAGTGCCTTAGGAGTTCAGAGAAAATTAGGAATGTCTACCTATACCAGTGCTATTCCTTCAGCTAAAAACTATCTGATGGCCAGCTCAATCAAAACTGATACTGGATACGGCGTTGTTGGAATTAAGGTCAATGATGGTGAGATGATTTATCCGACTACCAGTAGTTATATGGGCAATTATTTTGCCTTTGATGCTCCTGCCAGCGGAAACATCGAAATCACTATCTGCACTTCTGAAACTTACAATATCAGTGTTGCAACCATCACTGGAATCACCGTCAATACTTATAGCGGAACTGTGTTTGCGGCCGGTTCTCAGGTGACTTGTTCCTATTATATCTCTGATCCGCTTTCCTCTCTTGATCAGATCGGAGCCCTTGATAGTAAGAATTCTCCTATCGAAATTAATGCCACCATTGATGCTGCTAATAGCACTTTTACCTTCACTATGCCGGAATCCGATATCACCATTGTTCCAGTCTTAAAGAAGCAAGCCGGACTTAATCTTACTTTCGATTATAACGGTTTTGAAGAATACTTCATTGCTTCCGGTGATAACCGTTCAACTATCACCAACTGCGGAAGCTGGAACACTTCTTATTTCCCGGCTGAGTCCAGTGAGAGTAAGCCTTCCTTCCTGGCTGGACAGAGCTATACTCTGTCTGTCAAACTGATTGGTGCTGCTTCAAAATTCAATGTCTCTATTGAAGTTACCGATTCTACTCAGACTACGACAATTACTCCCAATTATTTCTCCTACAATGAGTATTCCAAGGCTTATGTCTGTGATTTCAATAATAATTACAATAATTATGTAATTAATGGTGATACCACCTTTAAGTTCCTCCTTACTGAAAGAACTGATAAGATTACTGGATTCTCTGTCGATAAGCCTGAAGGTGCCACACTTACCTATTATGTCAATGATACCAAGGTTGATAATCTTGATCATGTCTATACCGATGATTACTTGGTTATCAAGGCTAATGACCCAGGTGTTAACAAGGAATATAGCATTGTCCTGACTGATTCTGATGGCAATGAAGTCAGCAAAAATTATTCTGGAAGTTATCAGATTTCTGAAGGCTATAAGATCACTGTCACCGAAATTGAGGCCTATCGTATTAGCCTTACCTGTCCAACTACTGCTTACGGAAATAAGTGCTCGATTTACGATACTTCTTATAATTCTTATGGAAATGATGACTATTTGCTTCCTGGCAGTGCTCTCCAAGTCAATTCCTATGTGAGCGGCCATATCTTGGTCACCTGCGTTGGAAGTGAAACTGCCTTAGTTGATGAGGATATAGAAGCCTATAATAATGTTACCTTCACTCCAACTGGTGATGTCACTATTGTTCTTACTGAAGCTGCCTAAGTCTAGCTGACAAGTTAAATCCGAAATATAAAAAATGGGCTGATGAGATTATCATCAGCCCATTTTCTATTAAATTCTTTTTTTCTATTGAAGTAAACAGATGGATTTTTGGTTACCAAAAATATCCTTTAAGAACATACCGACTTTTGATTATCAACTTATTACAAATACAAAAAAACACTGCCTAAGCAGTGTATGCTATTTTAATGGAGCAGGCGACGGGAATCGGACCCGCATGATCAGCTTGGAAGGCTGAAGTTCTACCACTGAACTACGCCTGCATTTCTAAACAGCTTTTTAATTATATTATTTCTTTGTTCCTAATTCAAGAGTTTATTTACGATAAATGAAGAGTTTTCTGGTTATGTAATTATAAACCATGACGATTAAGGTTCTGATTACAAAATCAATTGGATATGAGAAGAAGGAAACAGACATTTTAACAAATAAAATATCGTAGGTAACATACTGAATACCCATGCCGATTAATAAGCCGATTACAGAAAGGGTTAAGAATAGTGCCTGACCTTTGAAAGTCTTGCCAAAGCCTGATTTCGAGGCCTTATAGACCATATAGGTAGACATCAGATAATTAATGATGACACCGATGATAAAACCGCAGGCAGTCGCAATAATGGTGACATAGCCCTGAATGTTATCTTTAAAGAGAACGAACTGAACCAGATAACACATAGCAAAGTCAAATACAGCTGCTACTAAGCCAACAATAGCAAAACGGAATAATTCCCAGAATAAAGCATTTGACATTTTGCGATTTTCAAAATAGAGCTTGTAAATGAAAATCTCATAAATATTTACTAAAAGGGAAGCAAGATAAATGGAAATTCCTTTATGAGCAGGTAAGAATCCATAAGCTAAGTTTGCGATGACTAAATAAGCCAAAACCCCAAATAAGGATAGAATAAAAAATGAGATAAGGTTTTTGCCTTTGGATCCAACTGAAGCTTTGATTCCGGAGGGAGTAATCAGCACCATCAATACTGTCAGCAACAGAATAGATAAGGGAGCCGTGATTAAAGAAGTAAAACTTAAGGAAGTAGAAAGAGTAAAGTATTTTCCAGCTGAATAGGTTATTTGGACAATATCATCAGCACCGGTTTCGAAAATGTCTAATCCTAAAAAGAAATTACCTAAAAAGGCAATTGCTGCAACCAAAATTCCATCGAGAAGAAGCTCGAGCCAAAGTGGATTTGATGATTTTTGGACATCATTATTAATTATTTTGTTATCAATCATAATTTGAATTTTAAGCAATATATCTTTTATACACTAATTTTAATAAAAAAGCTACAAATTCATTTCTATTCTATATATAATATTAAGGTTTGGAGCAATACCCAAGAGGCTGAAGGGACTGGTTTCGAAAACCAGCAGTAGGGAAACCTAGCGAGGGTTCAAATCCCTCTTGCTCCGCCATTGATTACACTAGACGAACACCTAAGAATAAATTCTTATGATGGTTCACTCGTCTTACAAATAGATAGAATTAGTTTCTAGTAAAACTGGAATAGTTTAGATGCTTATAGTGTCTTTTTTAATTTATCGAGAATTAAAATTCAAAATTAATTGATTAAGAATTTTTAGAAATTTTCTTTTTTGATTTGAATTGATCAAGTACTGAATCTAAAAAGAGAATAGTTTCAGGATTCATTTGGTCAATGGTAGTTGAAATAGCAACACGTTTTTTCTCGTTATTAAGCGAGACAAAGATAAAACTGTCTATAGTTTTTGTGGCCTTTATTAAATTGGAATAGATCAAGATGAAAGTATTGGACTGTGAAGTCTGATTTTTTTCCGAGGAGGTCTTGGTCAAAACAGTCATATGATCTTTATAGATTTCCGTAACTGCGGAATTATTTTTCTCGGATTTAGAAAGTCGGATGGGCGTGACTATAGAAATTAAAAAAGTAAAGATGAAGGAAAATCCGGTAAGAATACTAAAGAATGCCATCAGTACAGGAGAAGGCGGAATAATATTCACAGCCTCTAAAATACATAAGGTAAAAGAAAGAACAAACACGATAATTCCAAGAATTATGGTATTGGTGAATGAATAAAAGACAAAAAAGAGTTTTGAAGAAAAGGGAAGAATTGTTTTTTTGTCAGATTCAATTCTCTGAATAAGGTTATCTTCTTGATTTATGTCCGGAGTTCCTTGAACCATTTCATCTTTCTTGATAAGAGATGAACCACATTTAGAGCAAAACTGATTGCCGTCTGGATTGAGACCGTGGCAAGTTGGACATTCAGTGGTTGCCTCTATAGGAAGCGGTATTGTTGGATGGCAATTGACTTTGAAGACAATAAATGAAACTGAAGTCGAAATCTGAATGATGATTCCGATAATGAATGTCATGGTAAAGGCAACTATAAGATTTTCGTTGAATATGTATTCATACGCGTTTTCCGGATCTACTTCAGCTGTAGCAAGGATGACTAGAAAGAGAGTGATGTTTATAAGAAAAAACAGGACAGAAGTAATAAAAAGGATACGTCCTGTTTTTGTATTCAAAAATTTGGTTTTTTTCATAATAGATGATTCCTCTTTACAATTTTAACATTGAAATATTATTTTATCCATGCCGAAACAGCGTTCTGGGTGAATTTCCCCATATTTTCTACGGAAACATTCATATTGTTATCGAGCCAATAAATAATCGTATTAACCACTCCTCCTGCCCAAATTATTCTTGAATAACGCATTTCATCACTTATCGTTGGGTCATGAAGAACCAAAGAATTGATCAAAGAAAGATAATGATACTTGAAACCGGCTGAAAAGATTAGCTTAAGGGTCTGATTTTCTTCTTTGACAATGGTGAAAAGATTGACATACCAATCTAAACCGCAATCTGCCCGGAAAGGTGATCCGACTTTCAAAAGTAGTCTATTGTTGATATCCATGACTATTTTTGTCAACAATTCATCTTTGTTTTTGAATGAACCATAAAATCCCATTCGGGATACCCCAGCCTTCTGGCATAACTCGGTAATACTAATTTTTTCAAATGGCTTAAATGACATCAGGATGATGAGAGCCTGTTTTAAGGAATCGATTATTAATTCATTTAATTCTTCATTATGTTTTTTGAGACCTCGTGTTTGATCTTTTTCGGACATGACAATCCTCCTTTGTTTGTATTTCCTGTTTTAATTTTTTTGAAAAAGGTTTACTTAGTTTATATAATCAATCAGGTATTACAAATGTAACAACCGTTATCTTAACACGGAAATGGAATTCAATCAAGAAAGTGAGAAATAGAATGTATGAATAATAATTATTTTCTTTTTATGGATGTTTCTGGAGAAATACTTCCGGAAATTGCTCAAAAACATAATGTTGGGTTAATTCCAATGGAATTTATTATTGATGGGAAGCCGACAGTCTATACTGATGATGAAAATGGATTTGATGCTGTTTCTTTTTTTGATATGGTAAAAACAAATAAGGTTATAAAGACAAGTCAGATTAATCCTGCTTTTTTTGAAAATTATTTCGGACCTTATTTAGAAAAAGGAATTTCCTGTCTTTATCTATCGCTTTCTAGTTCTCTTTCTTCGACCTATTCTTCGGCCATGTTGGCTAAAGATAATCTTCAGAAGAAATATTCGCAGGCCAAGCTTTTGGTTATTGATTCTTTGACTGCTACAACTGGTATGGGTTTGATTTTGGAGCAAATGATTCTGAATAAAGAAAACGGAATGGATATCGATGAGAATTTCCAATGTATCGAAAAATCCAAAATGAATGTCAACACTTCAGGTGTTGTCGATAATCTTGTTTCCCTAAAACGAAGCGGTCGCATTTCTTCTGGTGCAGCTTTTTTGGGTGGATTACTGAAGATTAAGCCTCTTTTGGAGGTTACCCAGGAAGGAAAAATAGAATTATTCGAAAAACAAAGAGGCTTTAAGTCTGCTCTTCAAAGAATTGCGGAAATTTATAAGAAAACGCATGATATCGGTTATAATTTAGTTTATATCTCACATGCCAATGAATTAGCTAATGCGGAAAGCCTTGCTAACATGGTCAGGAATATTAATCCCTCATGTCAGGTGAGGATCAGAATGATGTCACCGATTATCGGTGCACATTTAGGACCGGGCAGCGTTGCTATTGGATATTTTTCTAGGAAAGGAAATGAATAATGCTAAAAAGTGTATTCTTTGATTTAGATGGTACTTTACTTCCGATGGACGAGAAGAAATTCACTGATTTTTATTTTGAAATGCTTTTCCAAAAGGTGAAAAGCCATGGCTATCAGAAAGACACCCTGATTGAAACTATCTGGAAGGGAACTTATCTGATGTATAAGAACAACGGAGAAGAAACCAATGAAGAAGTGTTCTGGCATTATTTCAAAAGTATCTATGGCGAAAAAGGTTTGGCTGATAAAGCTTTATTTGATGATTTCTATCAGCATGAATTTGCCAAAGCTAAAGAAGTCTGCGGTGATAATCCTTTAGCAAAGGAAATTGTTAGTTTTGCTAAGAAACTTACTGGGGGAGCTGTTCTTTCAACCAATCCTATTTTTCCAAAAGTCGGAACAAAAACCCGTATGGGATTTGTCTCATTAGAAGAAAGTGATTTTGATTACGTCACCACTTATGAAAACTGTTCCTATTCAAAACCTAACCCACTTTACTTTACTTCCATTCTTCAGCATCTATCCTTACAGCCGGAAGAGGTTATCCTTTTCGGAAATAATGATTATGAAGATTACGCCTGTGCTAAAACAGCTGGTATAGATTGTTACCTGACCGGAAATCTGATTCTGCATCCTGATAAAGATATTCAATGCCCTATTATTAAAATGGATGAAATTATGTCGGTTATTGAGAAAGAATACGAAAAACGAAAATAACTCTTCACAATTTAGAAAAACATGCTAGACTAGTAAAGTATTACAGCGGGACTGCATTGCAGTTGAGAGGGTTTAAACCCGACGCTTCGAACCTGTTGGTCAAGACCAGCGTAGGGAGTAATTCCATACCGTTTTAATGGAAACCCCTGCCTTGACCTTCTTGGACAAGGCTTTTTTATAGCCGGAAAGGTTTCTCTATGAATACTCAGGAAAATGTGTCTAGCCGAAAAAGTTCCTCCAAAGGAATAACTCAGATTACTATCTGTTCGATGATGTTGGCTTTGGCCTTTGTTCTCGCAATTGCTGTCAAATACATTCCAGGAATGCATTTTGCAAATGGCGGCTCTATTTCTGTTGCAATGGTCCCTTTGGCTTTGGTCAGTTTTTATTGTGGCCCTCTCTGGGGAACCTTTATCGGCATGGCTTTCGGAGCTTTGGATATGGTTCTGGACGGAGGATTTGTCTATAATTGGGTCTCGATTTTCCTTGATTATATTTTTGCTTTCGGCTTTGCCGGTATCTGTTCGGTTTTCCGAAAGCAGTTCTACGAAAGAAAAATTTGGTCTCTGGTTGCTGGTATGTCGGTTTTCGGAATACTTCGTTTCCTTTGTTCTTTCCTGAGTGGGTGCATTGTCTGGAACGGTCTTAATGGCGAAGAAAACTACACTGGTTTCTTATCCTCGTTAATTCCGGATTTTTCTTCAGGATCTATTACTTATTCGCTTTCCTATAATGCTGGATATATGCTGCCAAGCATCGCTCTTTCCATTATTATTTTAGTTCTGTTGGCTTCTCCGGTTTTTACAACTCTTTCTAACTCACGCATCCGTTCTCTCTATGATGGTGAAATTACTCCTTCTAAGGAATTAAAGCTAGATCAGAAAATACTTTCTACTATCTATCTTTCTGTCTCATTACTCATCGCTGTTTTATCTACTATTCCGGCTCTTAAAATAAGTTTTATCGGTTATTTTTCTCTTGTTTTTTCCTTATCATTGATTGTCTATTGCCTGGTAAATTATCACCGCGCATCCAAAACACCTGAGACTTCAGTTAAAGATAAATATTCGTTGCTCTTTATTTTGCTTTCCTTTATCCCAATTGCTGTTTCCATCCTCGGAATTATTTCTTATTACACTTATGGAAGTGCAGTTTATCTTGCTGAATGATTATTAGTTTAAATTTCTAGAATTATGATATAATTCTTAAAAGAGGATTATATTATATGGATCAAGCTATTATTAACATAGTATATTGGGAAAACGGCTACGGCATGGCTGTTTATGTTTTGATTACGACTTTGATTGCCGGTGCTATTTCGTCGGTTATCGGAATTGAGCGTGAAACCCATGGTCAGGCAGCTGGATTAAGAACTCATGTTCTGCTTTCGGTTGGCTGCTGTCTTTTGATGACTATCTCTATTTGGGCTATTGGGTTAGCAACTGGGCAGATTGATTTATCCAGTGGCGGAGTTGATAAGACCATCAATTATGATTCTTCAAGAATAGCGGCGGGAATTATTGCCG
>Ga0172378_10004122_pt1 | contig 13650 bp, 11 predicted proteins | sample GrowelOW332metaG_FD_119755 | JGI IMG/M metagenome (GOLD analysis project Ga0172378, IMG submission 119755) | Groundwater microbial communities from an aquifer near a municipal landfill in Southern Ontario, Canada - Pumphouse #3_1 metaG | ecosystem: Environmental > Aquatic > Deep subsurface >... | reverse complement strand
TCAAACTCGATCATATGACCTTCAATTGGGCGTTCGCCAAATTTTACGGTATCGAATTTTTGTACGTTTTCTGGATTCCATGGTCCAAAAGCATCTTCAGGCGGAAGACTAACAGTACGACGGTCGCCTGCACGCAAACCAAACAGTGCTTTTTCAAAGCCCGGTAATAAGCTGCCATCACCCATGACGAGGCTGACAGGATTTTCACGGCTACGTGTATTGTCAATTTCTACGCCATTTTCAATCGCGACAGAAAAATGCAGTTCAACTTTTGAACCTTCTTCAACACGGGTTTCTTCGTTTGGATTAATAAAATCAGTCATGTTGTTGTTCCGCAGCTTGAATACGTTTTTTCTCTAAGAAAAAACTATCAATCAACAGCAAGATGGTGCCAAGCGTGATGGCACTATCTGCAATATTAAAAGCAGGAAAGTGGCTGTTGTTGTAATACACATGAATAAAGTCCACCACATAACCAAGCAACACACGGTCAATCAGATTACCCACTGCACCGCCTAAAATTAGGGCAATCGCAAGGGGCAAGACTTTTAGTGTTTTTGGCATACGCATCAGCCAAAATACAAAAACAATCGAAACAATTCCTGCCAATGAGGTAAAGAAGTAACGTTGCCATCCACCAGCATCGGACAAGAAACTAAAGGCAGCGCCATAGTTATGTAGTAATGTCCAATTTAAAAAGGGCAGTACAGGAACAGGGTCTGCATAATTGAGACTGTTGACTGCAATCCATTTGGTCCATTGATCTAAAACAATCGCAATCACCGACAACCCAAGCCACACTAAATTGTGTGCCTTGAATTGGAATAAGCCCTTTTTATTGTGTGGGTTAGGCATATTTTCTCTCTTCGCCTTGGCCTGATGGTAAGTTAATAATACAACGACCACATAAACCTGGATGTTCAATATGTGTATTTACATCAGGTAGTACATGCCAGCAACGGACACATTTTTCACCATCTGCTGCTGAAACTTGCACGTTTAAGCCGTCTAAATCAGAAGCTTCCCCTTGTGCTGCATCAAACTCATTCACAATTACTTGCGAGGTGATAAGTACGAAACGAAGTTCGTCGCTGAGTTTATCAAGCACAGTTTTGAGTTCAGGATTTGCCCAAAGTTCAACTTTAGCAGATAAGTTTGAACCCACTGTTTTTGCAGTACGTGCCGCTTCAATAAACTTGTTGACCGCAGATTTTACAGAAATCAAGGTTTGCCATTCAGCTTCAGACACAAGGTTTGCAGTCGACGCGACAGGAATGTCATACCATTCAGCGGTAAATACGTATTTCTCTGATTGTTCAGGAATCAGTGGCCAAGCTTCTTGAGCAGTAAAGCTTAAGATCGGTGCCATCCAACGTACAAATGCTTGTACCAAATGATACAACGCAGTTTGCGCTGAATGACGTGCTTGAGAGTCGGCTTTAGTAGTGTATTGACGGTCTTTGATGATGTCTAAATAGAAACCACCTAAGTCGTTGATACAGAAGTTGGTCAATGCATTGGTCACGATATGGAAGTTCATATCTTCGTATGCTTGTTGAATGGTTTTTTGAACCTCAGACGCACGTTGTAAGATGTATTGATCAAGCGCGATCAATTGATCTACAGGCAAAGCATCTGTTGAAGGTTTAAAACCATTTAAGTTGGCAAGTAAGAAACGAAGCGTATTACGGATACGACGGTAGCCGTCTGATGCACGGCTAAAGATTTCTTTACCCGCAGTCATTTCATAACGGTAATCGGCAGATGCAATCCAGAAGCGTAGACCATCGGCACCCATATCTTTAATGATGTCTTGTGGGGTAATGATATTACCCAACGATTTCGACATCTTACGACCTTTTTCATCGACCACGAAGCCGTGAGTCAATAAGCCTTTGTATGGCGCACGTTCATTAATCGCAATTGAGGTGAGTAATGATGATTGGAACCAACCACGGTGTTGGTCTGAACCTTCTAAATACAAATCAGCAGGATCTGTGAGTTCTTCACGCTCACGAAGTACTGCATAGTGCGTTGTACCTGAGTCAAACCATACGTCTAGTGTGTCACGTACTGCATTATATTGTTCTGCATCATCACCGATAAACTCGCGCGCATCGCGGTTGTACCAACCATCAATACCTTCTTGTTCAATCAGTTTAGCGACGATTTCAATCAATTCAGGCGTACGAGGGTGCAATTCGTTGGTGTCTTTATGTACGAAGAATGGAATTGGCACGCCCCAAGTACGCTGACGAGAGATACACCAATCAGGACGACCTTCAATCATCGCTTGAATACGATTTTTACCCCAATCTGGCACAAAGCTGATTTCATTTTCAATCGCGTTTAATGCATTTTGGCGTAAGCCTTGCGCATCCATGCTAATAAACCATTGTGGCGTCGCACGGAAAATAATTGGTGTCTTATGGCGCCAGCAATGTGGATAGCTATGTTTGATTGGCTTATGTGCCCAAAGCTTATTGCTTTCAGTTAAAGCTGCAATAATTTTTGGATTGGCTTTGTAGATGTGTTCGCCTGCAAAAATTGGCGCAGTTGGTAAATACACACCATTACCGCCCACAGGGTTGTCGACTTTTAAGTTGTACTGTAACCCAACTTTATAATCGTCTACACCGTGACCAGGGGCTGTATGTACCGCACCTGTACCGCTTGCATCTGTTACGTGTTCGCCCAAAATTACAGGTACTTGACGCTCGCTAATCAGAGGATGTTGCAGCACTAAGTTTTCAAGTTTCGCGCCTGCAAATTCTGCAATCACTTCAACATGGTTAAAGCCATAACGCTCAGTTGCAGATTCAACCAAAGATTTTGCAAGAATAAAGTTTTGTGCTGCTTTTTCCTCACCGGTTGCTTTAACCAATTGGTACTCAAGCTCAGCATGTAAAGCCACTGCTTGGTTGGCAGGTATGGTCCAAGGTGTGGTGGTCCAAATCACGATATCGGTACGATCAGCTACATCGACACCCAAACGTGCAGATAAGTCGCTTAAATCAACAACTGAAAAACCCACGTCAATCGCGTCAGATTTTTTATCTTCGTATTCAACTTCGGCTTCAGCCAATGATGAACCACAATCTAAACACCAGTTCACTGGTTTAAGACCTGGCTCGATGTGACCGGCTTTGGCAATTGCGCCAAGTGAACGCACGATGTCAGCTTCTTGCTTGAAGTTCATGGTTAAATAAGGCTTGTCCCAATCACCAAACACGCCCATACGCACAAAGTCTTTCTTTTGCAGTTCAACTTGGGTGTATGCATATTCACGGCAGGCTTTACGGAAAGTTGAAGCATCAACTTTCACCCCGACTTTACCGACTTTTTCTTCAACTTTAAGCTCAATTGGAAGACCGTGACAGTCCCAACCCGGCACGTAAGGTGCATCAAAACCGTCCATGACACGGCTTTTAATGATGATGTCTTTTAAAACTTTATTGACTGCGTGACCCAAATGGATTTGACCATTTGCATACGGAGGGCCATCGTGCAGGACATATTTTTTCTTGCCAATACGCGACGCACGAATCTGCTGATAAATGTTGTCGGCATACCACTCTTCTAACCATTTAGCTTCACGTACTGCCAAATTTGCTTTCATTGCAAATTCAGTACCTGGGAGGTTTAGCGTGGCTTTATAGTCCACTGCATTTTCAGGAGTTTGCTTATCGCTCATGCAAGTTGTCTTCCAATTTTCATTCAGCAAAGCTGAGGCGTTTTACAATAAATTAAGGGATTTAAAACGGTAAGATTGTGTTGCTGTGACGGAAGTTGATTAACTGTGCCACATCATCATCAATGCCTGCCTTGAGTGCTTCTAGCGAAGGATAGTCTTTTTCGCCGTGCAAGTAATGTAAAAATGTTACTCGCATTAACAGGCCATACAGATTAGCAGAAACATCAGGAAAATGTACTTCTAAACGCCATTCTGGATGGGCTTGTTTAATCGCTGGTCGTGTACCCACATGCCCTGCACCAAACAAAGCATCAGCTTGATAACCTTGGATACCTAATTTTTGTGGGTGGTGCTGTTTGACACGTTGTGCAAGTGACTCAGTTTCACACAACACATCAACCGCATAAATGCCATTTAAACACGGTTTATGCCGATTTAAGCGCACATTAATGGTTGGAAAATCAATGGTACGACCAATTTGATCGCCATAGACCACGCGCCCTGTAATGCTATAAGGACGCCCAAGTAATTGAGCCGCTAAGGCTAAATCGCCCGCTTGTAAAGTTTGACGAATGCGGGTAGAACTCACCCGCTCGCCATGCACTTCAATGGTATCTAAGCTGGTAATTTCAAAACCGTAACTTTGTAAAAATTCACTATTGCCTTGACGGTTTTTGCCAAAGTGAAAATCATCGCCTAAGACCAAATGTTGCGCATTGAGTTGATTTTTTAAAATGTCAGCAAAATCAGTGGCGCTTAAACTACGAAAGCGTTCATCAAATTTGGCAATCACAATATAGTCAACGCCAAGTTCTGTTAAATATTCAACTTTTTCACGCAAAGATGAAATACGGGGTGGGGCGTCATAGCCTTTAAAAAATTCGAGTGGTTGCGGCTCAAAGATCATCACCAAACTTTTTAAGTTGTTATTTTGGGCAATACTTTGAAGTTGGCGAATCATCGCCTGATGACCAAGATGTACACCGTCAAAATTACCAATCGTGACGGCAGTTTTTGGCAATTGTGTGCTAGGCGCTAAAGCATTCAGACGGAGCAGCTTCATGGGCAAATCAAGAGCTTAGAAATATGACGAGGCTATATATTGCCATAATCTTGGCGTTTCGTCTTGTTGTTGTGTTTTTATTCAAAAGGAATTTTTCTAGCAGAATTATAAATCAGTAAAATTGATTCATTTTATAAATATTAATCAATTTTATTTATATATGGTTCTGCTTAAAATAAAGGCATCTTCCACTTGAGGAGCCGATGATGCCACGCGTATTTCAGTATCTTGAAAAACCTAGCGATTTTATTCGTCATTTCACCCCAAACTGGTTCACCGTGTGTATGGGAACAGGCATTGTGGCGCTGATTATCTCAGAATTACCGATGTTTTTAGATGTTTTTTGGAATATTGGGCAAACCTTGTGGCACATCAATATTTTCTTATTTGCTGCATGTAGTGTGCTGTACATGGCGCGTTGGGCTTTGTTTTATCACGAGGCTAAACAAGTGTTTCAACATCCAATAATGTGCTTGTTTTTAGGTGCAATTCCAATGGCTTTGGCCACCTTGATTAATGGAATGCTGAAATATGGTGTGCCTTTGTATGGGGAACATCTGATTGATTGGGCGCAGCAGTTGTGGTGGCTAGATGTTGCTTTAGCAGTGACGATTGCATGGATTGTTCCATTTTGTATGTATCGACATCAGCAACACAGCCTAAAAAACATGACTGCGGTTTGGTTGCTGCCCATTGTGGCTTGTGAGGTTGCAGCAGCCAGTGGCGGTGTTTTGATTGCTCAGTTAGAAACAGGACAAGCAGCTATGCAAATTTTACTGACCAGTTATGTGCTATGGGGCATGTCAGTCTTACCTGCTTTTGCAGTGTTGACTATTTTAATGCTGCGTTTGGCTTTACAGCAATTACCAGCCAAAGAAGTGGGTTTAAGCAGTTGGTTAACATTGGGACCGATTGGGACGGGTGCATTGGCTTTATTGTTGTTGGGACATGAAGCACCACGTTTAATGAGTTTTATTGGCTGGGGGCAACTGGGAGAGTTGATGCAAGGAGCAGGTATCTTAGGTAGCTTGATCTTGCTTGGTTTTGCAGTGTGGTGGTTGGGTATTGCATTGCTTAGCAGTGTACATCATCTGCAACAAGATTTGCCTTTTAACTTGGGATGGTGGGCACTGACGTTCCCGATAGGCGTATTGAGTTTGGCAGTTTTAACTTTAGCAAAAACTTTGGGATTGGCTTGGATGCTCAGTATCGGCTATAGCTTGACGGTTTTACTCATATTGTTATGGTGCATTGTTGCCTTTAAAACCGTGATTGGATTTTATCAAGGTAAACTTTTGTTCTCGCCGTGTTTGGTTCAGTTTTTAGAAAAACAAAGCTCAGTCAAAAGCTAAACATAAGGCGCAATGGAATTTGACTTAAGCCATGATTTGCCACAGAAGAGCATTTGTTCTTTAATACAGCTCTTTTGAGTTGATAGAGAACGATGATGTCCGATATGGCGTTAATCATGGCTTTGCCCAATGAATCCAAAGGTTTGTTTGAAGCAGCAGGCATCGATGTGCATTACAGCGGTATTGGTAAAGTAAATGCAGCGTTTAAAGCATTTGAGGTGATTCAAAAGACTGGTTGCACAACTTTATTAAATTTAGGTACAGCAGGCAGTTCGCATTTTCAGGCGCATGAATTAGTCGAAGTCACACGTTTTGTGCAACGTGATATGGATGTATCGGCATTGGGTTTTGAAGTAGGTGTCACGCCAATGGATCAAGAGTATCCTGCGGCAATTGATTTAGTGCCTTATTTTAAGCATTTAAGCCAAGGCATATGTGGTACAGGAGATAGCTTTGAGACAGCTACACCTAAAGTTGCGTGTAACTTGGTGGATATGGAAGGCTATGCATTGGCTAAAGTGTGTAAAAAACTCAATGTACGTTTAATTTCGGTGAAATATATTACCGATGGAGCAGATGGAGCTGCGCACCTTGATTGGCAAGAGAATTTATTATTAGGTGCTCAGAAATTATTAAAGTTGTATCAATCCATCTAATTTTTGCGACCATAGAACGCTATGGTCGTATGCCAGCAGCTTGTAGCAAGCTGTTAATCTTGTGCTGTCAAAGATGCTGCGATAGAAGTCTGCCCATCACGCGGTAAAATACCGTATAGCATCATGTGAATGGTATGTTGAATAATACGCTGTTGCATGCTGCGGTTACGTAAGGTTTTACCGGTGACCATTTCCATCTGCGTTGAGAAATCGGCATAGTTTTGGGTCAATGCCCAAATGTTTAAAATCAGTAATTCAGCATCAATATCTTTAGAAATTTTGCCTTGCTCTTGCCAATTACTAATCACTTTGGCCTTACGTTTTACTAACTTTTTGAGTGGTCCTTTTAAAATTGACAAGATACGAGGTGCACCTTGAATCACTTCTAAAGCAAATAAACGCGATGCCTTAGGCTGAGTACGTGACACTTCAATTTTTTGCATTAAATAATTGGCCAAAGCCTCTTCTGGCTCTAAATCTGCCTCAATCATTTGCAATGGTGCTAACCATTTTTGCAATACAGTGGTGAGCACTTCTACATACAACGCTTCTTTATTTTCGTAGTAATAAAAGATATTGGATTTGTGCATTTCTGCAAGCTGCGCGATCTCATCAAGGCTCGCGCCATTAAAACCATACAGCGAGAAAACATCTAAAGCTGCATTGAGCAGTTGATGGCGTTTTTGCGTACTCTTTTTCTGTTCCATTGGCAGATTTAAAAATTCGGTAAGGGAGTGGCAAATTGTACGACAAATCAGCAAATATTGGCAGGAAGATAGATTAATTTTTAGACAATTTTTACCGTTTATTATAAAAAAAAGCCTGAATGTGTGATCTAGTCAAAATTATATAAATTTGACTGATAATTTAATTTTTTATTTTACCGATCAATTTTATTAGTTTTTTCAATGATATTGAAATTAAATTTTGCCGAAAATATCAATAAAAATATCACAGATTCCTTTTTATGCTGTTCAAGTACAGCTTTCATTTAAGCTCTTTAAGCAATAATCATCAAAACTGAGTCTTGGCAAAAAAGCTCAGTTTTAGATTAAAAATTTAAGTTGAAAGCACGGCATGAAGTACCTGTTGTTCAAGTGCAGTAAAGTTGTGATCTTTAATACGAGGGCGGGCCAAATCCACTTTAAATTGTGCGGCAATATGACCTCGATCAAGCAAAATAATCCGATCAGCAAGCTGTACCGCTTCACTGACATCATGCGTCACCAAGATGGCAGTAAAGCCATGCTCTTGCCATAATTGTTCAATCAGGTTTTGCATTTCTAAACGGGTCAGGGCATCCAGTGCGCCCAATGGTTCATCTAATAATAAAATACGCGGTGTATGTGATAAGGCACGCGCAAGGGCAGCACGTTGGCGTTGTCCACCAGACAGTTGCGTGGGCCAAAGCGCTACTTTTTCTTTTAAGCCGACTTTTTCCAGCATGTTTAACGCTGTTGTATGTTGTGGTTTGGCTAAACCCAATTGCACATTTTGTTCGATGTTACGCCATGGCAAGAGTCGTGGGTCTTGGAACATGACGCGAATATCATCGCTCGTGATTCCCTCACGTAAATGACGGGCTGATTTAAACTTAATTTCACCATAGCTTTGTTGTTCAAGGTCGGCAATTAAACGCAATAGGGTGCTTTTACCACAGCCACTGCGCCCCACAATGGCAATAAATTCACCGGCTTGAATATGTAGATTGAGGTTTTCTAGAACTTTGACCTCACCATAATATTTATACAGCTGCTCAATTAAAATCTCAGCACCAAGGTTGGCATTGGGATGAAGATCAGGATGAGCTACTGCATCATCAACGTGACGAGTTAAGCTTAAATCAGTCATTATTTTTTCCTTATTTTTGATAACCTGCATGCCAACGCAGTAAATAACGCTCTAAAGCCACTGCAAAGACATCTGCTAATTTACCCAGTAGGGCATAGAGTAAAATACCCACTAAAACCACATCGGTTTGTAAAAATTCACGGGCATTCATAGTCATATAACCAATACCCGCTTGTGCAGAAATGGTTTCAGCCACAATTAAAAGTACCCATACCAAACCTAGCGAAAAACGTAAACCGACTAAAATAGAAGGCATAGCACCGGGTAAAATAATCTCACGATACAATTGTGTTCGTGTTAGTCCGTAACTTTTGCCCATTTCAATCAGTTGTGGGTCAACTGAGCGAATACCATGATAGGTATTGATATAAATTGGAAAAAACACCCCAATTGCCACCAAGAACAATTTTGCAGATTCATCGATCCCAAACCATAAAATTACTAAGGGAATCAGCGCTAAAGCAGGAATGTTACGAATCATCTGTAGCGTGGTATCTAGGAGGGTAGATGCCAATTTAGATGAGCCATTGAGCAAACCTAAAGCTAGACCTAAGCCACCGCCAATCAGTAAACCCATGAGGGCACGACCAGCACTCACTTGGACGTGTTGCCACAGCTCACCACTGACCATTAATTGCCAAAATGCACTCACTACTGCTGTAGGTGCTGGTAAAATCCGACTTTCTAACAGACCTGTTGTGGCAGACAGTTGCCAAATTGCAATCAGTACAACAGGCACTAACCAAGGCAGCAAACGCTGCCTAAGTTGTGTTCCACGTGAAACTTTGCTTTTGGAGAACGGTATAGGAATCACCTGATTAGACATTAAGCTGGCTCCTGCGTTTTAACCTCTTGCTTGGCCGCATCTGCCACGTAGTTATTGGCTACGATCTCGCCAAATGGGCCGGTCAAGTGAGGTTGTGCTAATTTTTCACGAGTGGCTAAAGGCAACAGTGGGAAGACCAACTCAGCAAAGCGAATAGATTCTTCTAAATGTGGATAGCCTGAGAAAATAAAGGTATCAATGCCTAAATCGGCATATTCTTGAATACGTGCAGCTACAGTTTCAGGATCACCGACTAAAGCTGTGCCTGCACCACCACGCACCAGACCAACACCTGCCCAAAGGTTAGGTGAAACTTCTAATTTAGTTCGATCACCATTGTGTAGCTCAGCCATACGACGCTGACCCACAGAATCCATTTGTTTAAATTTAGCTTGTGCTGCAGCAATGGTTGCATCATCAATATGTTGAATCAGTTGCTCCGCTGCCGCCCATGCTTCTTCATTGCTTTCACGTACAATCACATGTAAACGAATACCATAAGTTAAGGTACGACCACGCGCTGCGGCTTTTTGACGTACCAGCTCTAATTTTTCTTTGACTGCTGCAGGTGGTTCACCCCAAGTGAGATAAGTATCGACTTGCTCGGCTGCCAGCTCTACAGCATCATCAGATGAGCCGCCAAACCAAAGTGGTGGATACGGTTTTTGTATAGGTGGATAAAGTAATTTGGCATTTTCAACTTGTAAGCGTTCACCTTTAAAACTATAGCTTTCACCCGTATGTGAGCGCGTTAAAATCTCACGCCAAATGGTGGTGTATTCAGCAGCAGTTTTATAACGAGTCTGATGATCTTCATACACACCATCGCCCTTAAGCTCTTGCTCATCACCACCAGTTACCAAGTTAAGCAATACACGACCACCCGATAAACGATCCATAGTGGCTGCCATACGTGCAGCGAGTGCAGGCGTGGTTACACCCGGACGTAAAGCCACCAAGAACTTAAGCTTTTGCGTGGCATCAATTAAGCTTGCTGCGGTAATCCAAGGATCTTCACATGAACGTCCGGTCGGAATCAGAACGCCTTCATAACCTAAGTTGTCGACTGCAACTGCAATCTGTTTCATATAGGCATGATCTACTTGGCGCGCGCCTTTACTCGTACCTAAATAGCGACTATCACCATGAGTGGGAATAAACCAAAAGATTTTCATTATATTGATCCTTAATTATGGATAGATCCAAATAGTGTCTTAACGACTGATTGGCGTTTAAATGTGATGCAGCCAAATGCTTGGCTTATAACCAAGCGGATAAGCAGTTATGGCTTATTTCGCTTGCGGTAAAATTGCACTTTGAATATCCAGTTTGTGTGGAATTAATTTTTGCTGATAAAAAGCATCAGCCACATTTTGTTGGGCTTCGATCACGTCATTGGAAAGGGGGGTTATAGCAAAGCCCATACGTTGAATAGATTGATGCAGCACTTCAAATTCAAGACCTGTGGGTTGTTGTAATAATTTGGCCGCATCGCTTGGGTGCTGTTTGACCCATTGTGTGGTGGTATTTAAGGTGCGCACTATGGTTTGCAGGATCTTGGGATTTTCCTCAGCAAATTTACGATCAGCTAAGTAAAATTGATGATTTCTGACTAAGTTTTTACCTGTGACTAAACTACGTGCCCCAATTTGATGTTCAGCAGCGGCTAAGAATGGATCCCAAATGACCCAAGCATCAACTGAGCCGCGTTCAAATGCAGCCCGTGCATCGGATGGCGGTAAATACACCACTTCAACGTCAGTTAGGTTCAGGTTATTGTTTTCTAAGATTTTTAATAATAAGTAATGCACATTAGAACCTTTATTCAGGGCAATGCGTTTACCTTTTAAATCTTTGATGGTTTGAATACTTGAATCTTTTGGTACGACCAAAGCTTCACCTAAGGGTGCAGCAGGTTGGTGAGCCACATAGACCAACTTGGCATTGGCAGCTTGGGCAAAAATAGGCGGTGCTTCACCGGCCTCACCAAATACCACACTGCCTACGTTTAGCCCTTCTAAAAGCTGAGGTCCGGCAGGAAATTCCACCCATTTCACCGTGACACCTTGTGCTTTAAGGCTTTGTTCTAATGTGCCTTGCGCTTTGACCAGTGGCAAAACGCCATATTTTTGAAAGCCAATGTTTAAAGTCACTTGTTCTTTTGGCTGAGCACAAGCACTTAACATCATAGCGCTTGCTACGACTGTAGATAAAACTAAGCTTTTAGCAAAACGGCGTGACATAAAAGTGCTCCTGAATGTGTAAGTGAAATGAAGTCATCACCGCATAAACTAAACAAAAATATTTTTCGAAAAAAATAACGATTCAGGAATTCAACATGAAAAAAAAAGATAAATAAAAAAGTGCAAAACTTATGTAAAAAAGTGCTGAATTTCAGCGAGAGTGGAAAATTGTTTTTATCTTTATAGTATTGAAAAATATATTAAAAAATAAATAGCCACACAGTGTGCTTAATAATTGCAGCTAAACAGATGCATTTAAGATCAGCCTCATGACGATTTTTTAAGATATCTATATCTAAAATTGAGCTATGGCGGAGTTAAAAAAAGCCACTGTTAAAGTGACTTTTTGCAAACAATCGAACTACGTTGATAGTTATATAAGGCTTGGCGTGCGTTGGGTAAATCATCCACACTGGCATTTTCAAAACCATGTTCTAAAAACCAATGTGCAGTACGCGTGGTTAAAATAAACAATTGCTGAATGCCCATGCTGCGTGCTTTGTGTTCCAAATATTCTAAAATTTGACTACCGCGATTTGATTTACGATAACTTGGATGCACCGCAACACAGGCAATTTCAGCCGATGGAATCTCATTGTTTTGGGTAGGAATTGGATATAACGCAGCACAGGCTAAGATAGTGCCATCACGTTCAATCACCGCAAATTGATGTATTTCATTTTCTAAACGTTCACGCGAACGATAAACCAAAATCCCTTGTTCTTCTAACGGGCGTAATAGGCTAATTAAGCCTCCCACATCTTGAATATTGGCCATACGCACATCTTCATAGTGTGCATCGGTGAGCATGGTGCCAGAACCATCACGGGTAAATAATTCTTCAACTAAAGCGCCATCGTAAGCATAAGAAATCAGATGTACACGTTCAATGCCTTGGGTAGAGGCCAGTTTAGCACCTTGCAAATGTAAGGCCAGTTCAGGTTGAGTGCTTTGATATCTTTGAATGTAAATATCAAGTTCGGCTGTATTAATTTCGCGTTGTAATTGACCTGCTTCATTCATTAAGCCATGTTGCTGCCCTAAGAAAATCAATTTATCGGCTTTGATTTGAATGGCCGTTTTAGTGGCAACTTCTTCGGCCAGTAAATTAAACACCTCACCTGTGGTGGAATAACCGGTAGGTCCAAGTAACACAATATTGTGATTGTCTAAATGGCGTTGAATAGCGGCATGATCAATGCTGCGTACTTCACCTGTGAGCTGAAAATCCGTACCATCGTGAATACCATAAGGTTTGGCGGTGACAAAATTGCCCGATACCACATCAATGCGTGCTCCATACATCGGTGAGTTGGCTAATCCCATCGACAATAAAGCTTCAATTTGTAAGCGAATAGAACCCACGGCACTCATCACCGCAGTTAAAGATTCACGGGTGGTAATACGGCGCTGCTTATAAAAAGGCGTTTCAATCTGCGCAACCTTAAGCTGCTGGTTAATTTGTGGACGTGCGCCGTGCACCAAAATCAGACGGATACCTAAGGAATGCAGTAAGGCAATGTCATGAATAATATGCTGAAAATTGTCATGCTGGACTGCTTCACCATCAAACATCAACACAAAGGTTTTACCGCGGTGCGCGTTGATATACGGCGCCGAATGACGAAACCAGTGCACATATTGCAAGGTTGTGCTTGAAGTAGGATCAGATGCAGAACTAGACATAGCAGGCTCAAAGAAGTCGCAATAGATTATTTTAATTCATTCACACAACAAAAAACACCTGAGTAGGGGGCTCAGGTGTTTGGGACGAGGTTGAGAGATGACTTAAGTTTAAATCACACGCAAAATGCGATTATTTTTTTCATTCACTAGGGTCTGTTGAGAATTACCGAGAGTTAATTAAACTCGCGCACAGTTGAATCATGGCTTCAAAACTCGTATCTGTTTTACAACTACGCATCGCTATACGTTTAAATTCTTTTAACTTACAGAAATAGTTTT
>Ga0172378_10004120_pt1 | contig 13653 bp, 9 predicted proteins | sample GrowelOW332metaG_FD_119755 | JGI IMG/M metagenome (GOLD analysis project Ga0172378, IMG submission 119755) | Groundwater microbial communities from an aquifer near a municipal landfill in Southern Ontario, Canada - Pumphouse #3_1 metaG | ecosystem: Environmental > Aquatic > Deep subsurface >... | reverse complement strand
TTTAAACACAGAAAAGCCGCAACCCAGTGTGGCGACCAAGTCACGGCAAAAATTTTCTATGGAGCGGGTAAAGGGAATCGAACCCTCCTAGCCAGCTTGGGAAGCTGGAGCATTACCACTATGCTATACCCGCGCGCTTTTATATAAGATATCTACCTTCATCTATTTTTCAAATCAACATTGCTATTTTCGCTCTTTTTTCTTGCTGTTAAAAGCAATTTAAGATTTTTTGCAGCAATATTTCCAGGTAGTTCTAACCGATTATGTAAAAAAGAACGAATCAGCAGCTGCATCATATCTTCACATTCCATCACCCGCGCTCCTTCCGTAATCCGCATTTGAAAAACGCCATCCTTGTTATGGAAACCATCCATCAAAAACGTCTCATCATCCAGCCGCAATTTTCGCAGATTTGTCGGCGGATTATCCTGAAAGCCAACCGTTATTTTTCCCCGGAAGAGCTGCTCTTTACCAGGACGCTCCCAAGTAAATTTTGCAATAACACCAGAATCATCCAACTGCACCTGCATATTCTCAGGCAAAAGCTCGCCCTCCCGCGCACAAATCTGCGCCGCTGCAATATAATGCGGCCCTAAATCATACCACGCCGTCAGATCCCCATAAACCAATGCGCGCCCCGGGGAAATCAAAGTTCCATCAAAATACCGAACATTCTTCGTTTGATCCTTCCGCAGCGACAGACACTTCCGAATGGCAACCGCATACTGACAGCTAATACCCAGCAAGACGCGATTCTTCGCTGCCAGCTGCACAAGCTCCTCGGCTTCGGCTGTCATTTCTTCATCCGAAAGACGATCATCAAAAACAAATGGCTTTTCACACAAAACATGACACTGAGCCTCCAACGCCTTTTTCACCGCCGAATAATGCAGCACATCTGGCAAACAGACATCAATAATATCCGGCTTCTCTTTTTCCAATAACTCATCAAGAGACGCATACCCGCGTCCTTGAAAATCAAACATATTTTTCAGCATAGCCGTGTTTTTTTCAACCGATGCAGTCGAACTGGACAAAAAGGCACACACTTCAGCACCCTCATAATTCCACCAGTACGCATGATATTTTCCAATTCCGTGCACCCCCAGCACTGCGACTTTCGGGTGGTCCGGCACACGCCGCACCGGCAGCACACCGCCTTCCGCACAACTAAGCCGATAGGGCTCCAGAATTTCCATAATTTTATTACATAAATCAGACCGCCGAAAACCGACTAGTTTGGTCCCATGATACCGAAAAAGATGCGCAATATCCTTCGGCAAAAAACACTGAAAAACAGGACAATTAAATTGCTGCAAAACTTTTTTCAGGCTGTTATCGGCAATATCCTCAGTGACTAATACGAATAACAACTTATTCCGAACCTGCAATAACCGATCCCGGCCTACCTCCAGCGCCCTAGATCGCAATAAGAAAGGAGACAATTTCTCCATATCCGTTAAAATATCCATAAACGCTCTCCCCTTCATAATAAAATTTCTATAAAAAAAAACGGCTCATCCCAAAAAAAGACATCTCCCTTTTGCAATGAGCCTCAGTTTCCTATATCCTCAGAATCCCATGCCCGATATTTTCAGACATGAAAAAAATAAACAAAGCAACTTTTTTATGTTTTAGCCCTGCGGACTAAAACAATCACGTTCTACTTCGTTTGCGGTTATAACGCCATAATTTGCCGCCCCAAGCCAACCGGACATAATAATACCCACAGACCCCGTATGAAACAGCCCTTTTACATTCTTGTGCAAATCCATACTGTAATTCAAACCATTGAACTTTGTACCAAATGTCGCGCCGTCAATATGCCCCGTATAGCGCTGAAAGGTCTTCGGCGTGGATGCATCCGTATAATCCGTAATTTTTCGAATGTTTGGAACATAATGACTTAATGCATTCAGCGTATCTTCAATCATCTCGGCCTTGGAAGCCCGATACGCTTCCGGCGTCATATGATCCCAGTCCTGATAACGTGCGTTCATCGATGCCACAACGCTGTATTTATCAGTTCCCGGGCGTATATTCGGATAGTAGACCGAATACGTACGGCTGGTAATATGACGGCTGCACAGCGCATCAGCATTAAATTCAGGATACACCGAAGAAAACAGCAGATCTCCAATATAGGGCAATTTTTCGCCCTCTTTGATACCCATATAGACCTGACAGCTGCTTGTGCTTAATTTTACCTTGTTGAAGCCCTGCAAAAATTCTTCTGAAAAATATTCATCGCCGGTCCATTCATGAACGGTACGCGGGAGGCTGCCATTAGAAATAACAGCCTTACAGCCATATTCTTTTCCATTCATAACGACACCGCGAACCACATTGCCTTTGGCGTTTTTTTCCACTAAAATTTTATCCACCGCGGTGCATGTTTCCACATCCACACCATTTTTACGCAATTCACGAATCATCATATCGATCATCACATCGGTACCGCCCTGGAAAGTGTAAACACCCTTACTCATAAAATTGCCAAAAACGATACCATAGCTAATCGCTGGTTCGTCAAGCGTAGAGCCATTTGCATACGTAATCGGCTCCATTAAGAAACGCCATACATCGGTGCGTCCAGGAAAAAACCGATTGAAGAATTCGCGGGTCGTCTCCGTCTGGTTATCGTAATAGTTCATTTGGGCGATCGCGGCATAGAATTCCTCGACCACTTTCTGGGAAAGGCCAAAATAGCCACACATTTTTGCACTAAAATCCCGCGTATCAAATGTCGACTCCAAAGAATACTGCGGATTATCAAAATGAATAGACTTCACCTGAACCACGCGATCTGCAAAATCTTGTCCCCAGTATTTCCGCAGGCTTTTTTTCATGCCGACAGGGAATCCGTGCAATGCCACATCAAAAATATGATCTTTGCGTTTAAAATAAGTTGCCAGACCACCCAACTGAGAATGCTGTTCAGCCAAAAGAACTTTGTGGCCATTTCGCGCCAGACGATTTGCCGCCGTCAATCCACCCAGTCCACCGCCAATCACAATAATATCGTAGTTATCTTTCATTCTTCTCCATACTCGTCATTACATCTTCATGGAAAGCCCCCTTTTTAGGGCCCCGTAAAATTTATTTTATTAAAAAAGGTCCTGTTTTTTTGCCAAAAGTTCTCGGAAGCGATCCAACACACCGGATTTTGACACAAAACCGATATATTTTCCACGGCAGAGCACGGGAAGATTGCGTGATTTTGAATGCTCAAAAGCGCGCATCGCATCATAAAGAGAATCATGCTCGGTTAAAATAGGCCCCGTCGGTTCCATTAAATCATAAATCAAAACAGAGTCATAAATAGTCCTGTTAAAAAGCAACGCATGAATATCATCCACTTTGATAACACCGACAAGCTCGCCGTCCTTTTCCAAAACCGGACAAATATTACGCTGGGACTCCTCTAATATTTTTACCAAATCACGCAGAGTGTTATTGGGATGAACCACCGTAAAGTTTGTTTCCACAACATCATGAATGGATGTCTCACGCAAAACCAGCGAATCGTCATGCATTTCAGGGATACCGCCTTCTTGAACAATCGATGACTTATAAATATTGTAATGCGCAATTCGCTTGCTGATAAAGCTAGAAAGAGAAACCGTAATCATCAGCGGAACAAAAAGAGTATAACCACCAGTCATCTCCGCAATTAAAAACATCCCTGTCATCGGAGCATGCATTACGCCTGCCAATACACCTCCCATCCCCACCGCAATACAATTCGCGGCAGAAATACTCATAATGCCCTCAATATTCAGAAACTTGTAGAAAAAATATCCCGTAAAAGCACCCACCACCAACGATGGACCAAAAAGACCGCCATCACCACCTCCACCAATCGTCATGGATGAAACCATCGGCTTTAATAACAACAGACAACAAAGCAGCGGAAGAAACAGCCAGGAATGCATTAACAAAAAACTAAAAGGCCCACCCATCGCTAAAACTTCTTCATGGCCACTCAGCAACGCACCTATTAAATAATATCCCTCGCCTTTTAATGTTGGAAAAAGCAAAAAGACAAAATAAAGAATCACACTGCTAAAAAGGGCTTTACCCCATATCGAATCATGGCGTGAAAGAACCTTTTCCACCACCAGTGTCATCCGAATGATATAAGCCGATAACAGTCCACAGGAAAGCCCCATTAAAATATAAAGCGGAACATTATGTAAAAGCCAGTCCGGATGGATCTGAATAAAAGTGGATTCCATACCAAAGGACTTCGCCACAATAGAAGCCGCTGCTGATGCCATCAACAGCGGTGCCAACGCCGGAATCGTAAAAGACGGCAATAGAATTTCACAAGCGAAAAGCGTTCCCGCAACAGGGCTGTTAAAGATTGCCGAAATTCCCGCGCCGGCCCCGCACGCCAGCAGAAGCGTACGGCTTTCACGCCCCAGCTTTGTTTTTTTCGCCAAATTGGAGCCAATCGCCGCGCCAGTCATCGCAATAGGCGCTTCCAAACCAGCGGATCCCCCAAGGCCAACCGCAAGGCCACTCGTGATCAGATGCGAGAACGTTTTATGCAGAGGCAAGTCACTTGATCCGTTTGTTGTTGCGCTAACAACAAAGGAGAGGCTTTTTTTATACTCTTTTATTCGGAAAATATACCGGACAATAAACACACAAAGGAAAATTCCCACAGCTGGAAAAGCAGGCAGTATCCACATCATCCAATAAGAATCTCCAGCAAGGCTCGTTACAAAATGATGGCATCCGTGTGTAAATACTTTTAAAAAGCAAGCACCTAAGCCGGCAATCGTTCCAACAAGGATACTAAGAAGAAAAACAAATCCTTTTTCTCCCAAATAATGTTTTAAGAAATCACAAACAGAAAAGCTTTTCGATAATGATGGACTGTTTTTACATAATGGACTCATAAATAATAATAAACGGCTGCAATTTTCAAAAAAGGATTATAAAAATTGGTATTTCCATTCAGAAACACCCCGAAGCACACAAAAGCGTATCGTTCTTTTTTCCATCTCTTTTTCAAGACAAAAAAGGAATATGGCATACTATAATTCTCTTTTCATAAATTTTTATAAAATCATCTGTTTTTGATAACTGTTTTTCCGATTACGCTCCGTTTTTTTTGCCGATTTTTTACCACAAATTTCGATTGTATTACTAGAAACAAAAAAGGATGCGCATTCATTCCGTCAGCAAAAAAGCTTTTTTTTTTAGATCCGGCATCTTTTTTACGATTTTGAGTGGCAATTTTCTCGAACGATATTAAGTTTTAGTATTTACTATGCTGGTTTTATATAATAATTTTCTTATGGATAGGAGTTCTACGAATGAAAAAAATGTTCTTGCTGGTTATTTCGTTGCTTACACTTAGTATTACAGGCTATTCTTTTGACACGTCTGCATTACAGATCAGTATTTGGGCTCCGAGCGCTCAGGTTATTCCAGATGATTTAGATATATCCGGCCTAAAGCTCAACCTCCCCTATGGTAGCAACCATAAAGTCACTGGCTTAGATCTTGGTATCATTTCAAGAAATACGGAGACATCGGCATTGCAATTGAATATCGCCAATGTTTCCATCGATAAATTTTCCGGTTTGCAAGCCGGGCTGTTTAATTATTCCGGCGAATCCAGCGGTGTCAGCATCGGGGTATTTTACAATGCGGTTGAAAGCATCGGCTGCGGCCTATCCATTGCGCTTGTGAATGTGAGTCTTGAATACCGCGGCGTCCAAATTGGCATTGTCAATTACACCGAATTTCTAACTGGCTTTCAAATTGGAATCATTAATATCGTTCGGAATTCCCAAGTCCCATTCTTCCCGATTATTAATTTCTGCTTCTGATAACAAATTATTATATAAAAACAAAATAAGTTGATGATCTTTAAAAAAGGGGTGTTATCACCTCTTTTTTTATATTCTTTTCAAAAACATTAAAGGTAAATATGCCGTCTTTATTCAAAAAAAAACACATTTTATATCTTTCTATTTTTGTTTGTTATGCCCTCTTTGCATTATTTTCTTATTCTTTCATTCGGCATTATCAAAAACAAATACTGTATTTTGATCAATCAGACACACTTTTTCGAAAACTTTGGTATGAGATATCCATACATTATAATCAATGTTTGCAGTATTATGAAATAAAAAACAGCCGCTATCAGCGAAATCCCAAGCATGAGGGAGCACTCTTCCGTAGCAGTATAGAAAGCGCTGAAAAAATTGACAAAACCCTGAAAACCATCTTCCATCAACAATTTCCAGATGGCTACTGGCTGGAAGACTTTCATCAACTCGAAGACCTTTGGCAAAAAAAATACCGCATCTTCAGCCAGGATCTGAGAAATAATCATAATATTCTCTATACAATGGATAATATCACAAAATGCCAAAAAATAGGAACCGACAAACTTCTCGAAATAGACTTTCAGATTCAAAATTTACGCCGGCAGTCCCTGCATAACATCGTCGAAATGATCACCCTTCTGTGCTTTGTACCGCTGCTGTTTTTCGCAGCAATACTGGCCATGATTTACCTTCGCGAAAAAAAACGGAATCAAATACTGTACAATTATCTCAAGATGGCAGAATCAAGCAACGCGCTATTTGAATCCTCGGAAACCATTGTAAAACCCACCCCGCTCCCAGAAGATCCCAAAAATATCCAGCTTGAAAATGCGATCCAATGGCTTATTTACTATTTCCAGGTCGCAAACCACAGCAAAGACCATTTTTTTGCAGCAATGAGCCATGAAATACGCACGCCACTTAATGGAATTATCGGCTTCCTAAGCAATCTGGCCGAAACACGACTAAATGATCAGCAGCAGCAATACCTGCAAATTATCGAATCCAGCGCACGAGCGCTCCTGCATGTCATTAATGAAATCATGGACTATTCTAAAATACGCGCCGGCCAAATGGTCCTCGAAAATGTCCCGTTCAATATCCGGACTCTTTTGGAAGAACGCATTGCGGTCTCCAAACAACTCGCGAAAAACAAGAACCTGAAAGTCTCTCTCGATTTTCCCGGCACAGACCCCGTTATTATTCGCGCAGACCCCATTCGTATTCGACAAATCATTGACAACCTCCTCAACAATGCGGTTAAATTTACCGAACACGGCGAGGTCATTCTCGAAATCCGGCAGCGCAATAAAACAGAAGAAAAAATAGATCTCGAAATTGCTGTTCAGGATAGCGGCATCGGTATACCTTTAAAACAGCAAAATCAGTTATTCAAGCCCTACTCTCAAGCCGATAGCACAATTTCGAGACGCTACGGCGGGACGGGCTTAGGCCTTAGTATCTCATCCAAGCTTGTAAAACTGATGGGGGGGGAACTCAAGCTGAAAAGCAAGCCCGACGAGGGATCCTGTTTCAGTTTTGTTCTACACACCGTTCCGGCCCGACCGGAAGAAGAAGTTCATCTCTCCGGTATGTATCGAATTATTCTACCAACGACCGAGCTCAAAAAGCACTGGGCACTTCTTGTGGATGACACCCCCACTAATTTATTCTTGCTGGAAACTATTTGCCAAAGCGTCGGCCTGCCATACCGAACAGCCGAAAATGGCCGCGCCGCATTGCATCTCTGCCAAAAACAGCGTTTTGATCTCATTTTTATGGATATGCAAATGCCAATTATGGACGGCTACACCGCCATTCGTGAAATTCGCAAATTGCCAAACAGCGCCCGAACAAATATTATTGCCCTTACAGCATCCGCTTTCCAAGAAGATATCGATCAGGCCTTCGGAGCCGGCTCAACGGGCTTTATTCCAAAACCATTCGAGCGCGATCAGCTTTTAATCTGCATTGCAGAAGCCCTCAGTATTAAACCCGAACGGGAACTGCGGGAAGCCACAACTACACAAGAATCCTACGAAGAATCTACAGTCCGGCATATGCATGATTTTATGCGCGATCAGTACCAAATATCGCTTGGTGAAATCAAAATGATACTCGCCCAAACCGTAGCAGATTGGCGTCCCATTTTAGACAACCTCACTGTTTACACACAGCAAGGCAACGCTGATGAAACCATTGCTATCTTGCAAAAACTAAAAGGACAACTCGCCGCCATCGGCTTGCTGGAATACTCCGAACATACTACGACTATTATGGATATTATAAAAGAAGGCGACTCTAAAAAAGCCCAACTAATGATTTCCAGTTTTGTCCAACGCCTGGGACGAATCTTCAAAAACCTCGAACAAAATGTCACCACACACATCGAAGAACAATAAACTCAAAATAGTTTAATTCAAAAACAAAACACCCTAAAACATATGCCGGATTTATCGATTCAAGAATTGCTTTCCCCTGAATTATTACTCAAAATAAGTGATTATTCACTCCTTTCACGCCTTGCTGTAAAGGGCTTCCTCTCTGGAATTCATCCTAGTACCTGCCACGGCAGCGGCAATGAATTTGTCCAATATCGCAACTATACTCCAGGCGATGACCTTAAATTGTTAGATTGGAAATTACTCGCACGACGAAACAAACTGTGCACCAAAATATTTGCCGAAGAAACCAACATGCGCTGCGCCATCGTGTTAGATGCCAGCGCCTCAATGGCCTACAAGGGAAAAAACGCAATCGGCACTAAATTTCACTATGCCAGTGCGGTTGCGGCATGCCTAGCTTCTCTTTGTCACCAACAAACCGACCAGGCGGGGCTTTTTATCTACGCCGACAAGATTTTAAGCGCAACCCCGCCGGGACACAATGTCGGCAATATTTCACACATTCTAGCAACCCTGCAAAACGTATCCCCCAGCAACAAAGCCAATCACCTGCTGGCACTTCAAAAAATCGGCGAATACCTCAAAAAAAGAAGCCTTGTTGTTCTCTTAACCGATGGCTATTTTCAAGAAAAAACTCTTCCCTATTTTCTAAAACAATTAAAATTTTCGGGGCATGACTGCATTGTTTGCCAAATACTCGATCCAGACGAGCTCCATTTTCCTTTCCAAAATACGATGCAATTCATTGACAGTGAAACATCCGAATCAAGAACTGCCACAGCAAGCCTGACACGCGATGAATACCTCAAAAAAATGAACGCTTTTTTGGAAAAAACACGACAAATATGCTTAAATTATCAGGCTGATTATCTGCAGATAAATACCTCGCAGTCTATTGCACCAGTATTAACATCCTATCTAAATATGCGCGGAGGAAAACACTAATATGCTGACGTTCGCTTATCCCGCTTTTTTAGGAGCACTTTTCGCACTGGCTGTACCGATTATACTTCATCTGCTGAACCGCAATCATTCCCAAACACTTGTGTTTCCATCGATCCAATTTTTACAAAAAACGGCTTTGCCGCGGGAAGGACGACGAAAACTACGCGATCTGCTGCTGCTTCTTATACGGATGCTTCTTTTTACACTGCTGATTCTATTATTAGCACGGCCGCAATGGCAAAAAAAAGAAGCTCCCAATGCGACTTCCTCCGGACGTAAAGGCCTCTTATTCTTACTGGATCAATCCGTCAGTATGCGCACTGCCGGGCAACGCGCTCGTATTCAAAAAATCATTACCGAACAAATGAAGGCCTATTCCGACTGGGACTGTGGGCTCATTGGGTTCAGCCAAGAACCAAAAATAATTTTCCGTCCTTCCCAAAAAGCTTCACAACAGATCCTGAAATGGGCAAATAACGACCTGTCATTCAGTTTCCTAACCGGCGACCCTGACTCTGCTTTGAAACAGGCAGCTGTGCTTTTAAGCCCTTATGACAAAAAAAGACTCCTTGTTTTATCGGACTGCCAAAGCAATACATGGAAAAATATTTCGGCTGCTCTTTCCGTCGACACCGAAATTTCTTTTTTTCCAGAGCTAGCGCTTCCCCCCCACAATGCCGCGATCATCCAAGTTCATTCCACACCACTCAATCATAAAAAATTACGCCTGACCGTAGAGCTGCAAAACTTCGGAGATTCGGAAGAAAACCGCACACTATCTGTGCGTCTAGGTTCACAGCACCAGCAACAGCATGTTTCTATCGGGCCGCAAAAAAACACCTTCGCAATCTTTATTTTTGATCAAAAAGATATTCTAATACAGGGCAATGCCAAACTGGATTTGGATGCTATGCCGTTCGATGATCAGTATTCTTTTTGGTGTGGAAACCCCATCCAACAAAAAATTCTTGCCGTTCTTGATGACAGCCCAAAAAATTCGCAGGCTTCCGCCTTGGAATTTTTTTTCCTGCAAAAAGCAATGAATACAAAAACGGCAAAATCCTATAATCTTTTCTCCATTCAGTCCATTGATTCTTCCCTTTTATCGGCGATCAATTTAGACGACTGTCAGCAGCTCTTTTTACTTGGATGCGCCGAGCATTTATCTTCCGACACCTGGCAAAAAATAACCACTTTTATAAAACAAGGCGGAAGCCTGTTTATTACACCAGGCTCATCACCCCAAACCGCGCTCCACCTTATGCAACAATGCGGATTAACAAAAACCAGATTTCTTGGCATCATCGGCAGTGATAGCAAACAAGCCGGACTAGGATTGGGATGGGTCCAGCCAGACTCCTGCCTCGGACGCCTTTTTACCCCACAACATCCATCCGATTTGTTTCTATTCGCACTGCATAAATACGTCCATGTCTCAACCCCAAACCAGCCCAACGAAAAAATCATTCTAAAAACACTTGACCAACGCCCCGCTCTTTTACAATGGACTTTGGAAAAAGGAAATGCCTATTTTTTCACCTTTAATTTCACCCCACAATGGAGTGACTTTGTGCTTAGCCAGTCCTTTTTACCCACCATAAATGAACTATGCCGTTGCGCAATAGGAGAACAGACTCTCAGTAAAAAACTCTACTGCGGCCAGACTCCCCCCCATTACGAGCAACTCAATGGCACCCAAGATCAGCCCGATCGTCCCATCAACTATAGTGAACCGGGGTTATATCAAATCGGCGCACACCCCATTGAATATCATATAGACCCCAAGGAATCGCACTTGGAAGTCAGCAAGATTGACAACCTGAAACGATTTTTAACGCGTGGAATTAATAAAGGACTCCCTCAAGCCGAATACGCATCTCCCGCAAATCCGCCGATAAAACTTTGGAAATGGACCGCCATTCTATTAGCCCTGATGGTTCTTTTAGAAGGCATCGCGATGACTACCATGGATCGCAAGGACACAAAGCACTAATATGGCAACAGAAACTCTTCGAAATGACTTAGCGAAATTTCGGGATCAGCTAGCTCTTGATTCGTGGGTAACAGCTTTTATGAAATATCTCCGAATCGAACGACAAGCCTCGATTCATACGCAAAAAAATTATTTTCTCGACATCTCACAATTTGCATCCTATTTTCCAGAAATTCTATCTAATTATAACAACGCGCCCGGCCATTGGGATAAAGTCACAACATTGCAGGCGCGGCATTTTGCAGCCGAATTAAGCAAGAAAGGCGAAGCAAAAACAAGCGTAAATCGTAAAATCTCCAGCATGAGATCCTTCTACCATTTTCTTTTGCGGGAAGAATTTTGCCAGACCAACCCCTTCCAAACCGTAAAGTCCCTAAAAAAAGACCAAAAACTCCCCCAAGTGCTATCGGTAGAAAATGTCAGTAAGCTTCTGGAAACCCCTGAAATATACTGGAACAGAAAAAGAGCAGATGCTAAAACTCCAGCCGAAGACGCAAATGGCGAATATGCTGCCGCACGTGATGCCGCCATTTTAGAAGTCCTTTACAGTGGCGGACTTCGTATCAGTGAAGCCACGAACCTGAATTATGAAGACATCGACTTTATGGCTGGCGTCTTTAAAGTCCGCGGCAAAGGCAAAAAAGAACGCTTTTGCATGCTTGGCAAACCAGCTATAAAAGCCCTGCGGCAGTACTTAAAAAACCGGCAAAAAATAGGCCTCGCCAACATGCGGGATCGTGGAGCGGTGTTCCAAAATAGAAAAGGCGGCCGCATTACCCCGCGTTCCGTCGAACGCAGTTTTAAAAAATATATTCTGGAAGCAGATCTGCCGAAAGACTGTACACCACACAAACTGCGGCACTCTTTTGCCACACACTTATTAGCCGCCGGCGCCGACTTGCGCACCGTGCAGGAAATGCTCGGACACGCCAGCCTCTCCACAACACAAATTTATACCCATATTGAAATCAACCGCGTGATTGAAGTCTACGAAAAAACACACCCGCGCGCATAAAAAAATACCCCGACGCATCATCCGAACAAAGCCCACACTCCAGAACACTGGTGTTTTCTCCTTTTTTAACATAAATGCCATATTTGGTTAAAATTGACGCATTCTTTATTATAACTCTGTATTATATTATAAAGAATTCTTCGAGTTTAATTTATTCAAGGGGCTGCAAAAAAATGAACTTGACAATTTGCCGAAAAAATCGTGATTTGATTTTGGGGCCGACAACGAGGAGCATACCCTCAGGTATGTGACGAGGTTGCCGGCACAAAAAGCATTCACGAGAATTAGGCAAATGTAAAGGTTATTTCTGAACAGCCCCTAAGCCTCTTTTTTTTCATTATTTAAATATCGGGAAAAGATTATGAAATTCAACCTTTACACAATTGTATTACCCATTTTTATGATTTTTGCAGCTACCGGCTGTAACGAAAAACAGTCCAACGCATCTAAAGGAACCCCATCCTCGCCCACCCAGACTGTTCAGCCGCTTAAATTAACCATAACCGAGTCTATCATACCAGATGCGAAAGGAGCTCGTTTAGGGTATTGGACAACAGATTTAGATGCCGCAAGCAAGCTTGCCGCATCGCAAAAGGCACCCATCATGCTTTTTTTCACCGGATCAGACTGGAGTAAATTCTGTCAAAAAATGAAAGATGATGTTTTATCAAAACAAGAATGGAAGAGCTGGGCACAAAAAAAACTTGTTTTAGTTTATCTTGATTTTCCAAAAAACACCTCTAAAATGTCGAAAGAGATCATTGCCCGCAATGATAACTTGCAAAAAAAATTCAACATTGAGTCGTTTCCTACCTTTGTACTTTTGGATTCCAAAGGAAAATACATGAGTCCGGTTCCATTAGAAGAGGAGAATACTCCACTGTCTTTTATACGAAATATAAAGTTCATTCTTTTTAACAGCCAAGAAAACATTCAAAAAGTCATTCAGTCTTTACCGGCAATTGACAATGACGCAATCCAGCTAAAAGACACGATGGCAAAATTAAAACAAACGCAGCAAACCCTAGACAAAACAATTGAGGATTTTCAGAAAAAACAGCAAGAGCTCGGCAACGAACTGCAAAAAAACGGGCAAGCTGCCCAACAAATGCTTATAAAAATCGCACTGAAAAAAGCATCGCCCGAAGACCAAGAGACTTATGAAAAAACAAAAAAACGCTATATCGAAACCCAAAATGATTTTCAAAATTGGCTAAAATCAGGCCCTGCTCAGACCCCGGAAAACAGCCTCATCTACGCCAAATTCATAAGCAATATTCAACATCTAAAAAATACGATGAATGATATTATCATTCCATAAGATATAAAATTTAATATGCCGAATGCATCCGTACATACTCTTGGTTGTCGTCTTAACCAGGCCGATTCCGCATTACTTGCCAATGGCCTCACCCAGCACGGCTATCAAATCGTGCCTTGGGGCAC
>Ga0172378_10004118_pt1 | contig 13654 bp, 10 predicted proteins | sample GrowelOW332metaG_FD_119755 | JGI IMG/M metagenome (GOLD analysis project Ga0172378, IMG submission 119755) | Groundwater microbial communities from an aquifer near a municipal landfill in Southern Ontario, Canada - Pumphouse #3_1 metaG | ecosystem: Environmental > Aquatic > Deep subsurface >... | reverse complement strand
CCGTCGATGGTCCATGCGCCGTCCTTTTTCGACAACTTAGCCGTTTTGCCGTTCTTGGTCAGGTCGATGGCGGTGATGTCGGCGGCGGGAACCGACGCGATCTGCGTGTCGGTCCAGCTCTTAGAATCGCCGTCGAAAGCTTCGAGCGACTCTTTGACGAGCACGACGGTGTCGCTGCCTGCGGCCGAGACGTAGCGTCCGTCCGCAAAACCGCCTCCACCGTACTGCGCCATTTCACCGGTGGGTTGGCGCATGTGCTTTTCGCCGAGGCGCAGGGTTGCCAGCGATTTGCCTGCCGCGTTCTGAATGTCGACGATTGAGGGCGCGTCGATTTTCTTGCCTGCGGCGACTTGACCGACTTTGAGGTCTTTGAGTTTCAACAGGTTCTCGCGGATCTTGGTGATATCGGCCGGATAACCGTAAAGAGACTTGATGACCCATCCGGCATCCGTGCTTTCGAGCGCGAGTTTCTTGCCGCCCGCGGCCGCGGCTTCGATTTTAGCGACGTCGCTAAGGTCGAAGTTTGTCAGGACGGGTTTGCCGATAAGCGAGGGCGTTTTGACTTTCCTGCTGGTGTTGCTGAGATAGGCGAGGCCGACCAGCACGGCCGCGATTGCAGTGAGCGAAACCAGTTTTTTTGTTGTCATGATGCGAAATCCTCCAAAGTGATTTTTTAGAGAGGGCGGACGTGATCGTCCGCCCTCACGCGATTACCGTTTCCTGCGACGGATGCCGCGATAGAGCCCGAAGCCGATGACCAGCAGCGGGATCAGCCCGATATTGACGACCTTGAGGGTCAGGCCAAGGCTCTCGATCTCCTTGTTCAGGTTCTTGCGCACCTCTTTGAGCTGTTTGCGCGTGTCGGCTTGCGTCTTGCGGAACTGCTCCAATTCGGCCTGCTGTTCCTTTGAGAGGATCAGCCGGTCGTTGCCGGTCTTCTTCTGCTGCAGTCCGGTCAGACGCTCTTGAGTCTCTTTCAGGGCGGCTTCAAGGCGTTCCTCTTCAGCCTGCCACTGCTTCATGGCCTTGACTTCGAGCGCATCGACTTTGGCGAAGGGGCGATTGAACTGGCCGCGCGACCGGACACCGATCAGCTCTTCGCGTCCGGCGAACTGCTCGACGGTGTTGCCGAACAGCGTGAGGTTGTCGTTGATCGGCTGTGCGATGTTGCCGAACAGCGAATTCATGACCTGAACGCAGAAACGGTCGTTCAGGAAATCGGCATCGCCGAAAAGCATGACGGTGCTGGTGCCCGAGGTCAAGGTGTTCGGAGCGGCGTTTGTGGCGCCTCCTTCAACGCCGTTCGGGAAAGCGGTCTTAAAGGTGCCCTGCAGCCGTGCCGCCAGCACGCGCCGGACACCGTCGGGCTTGAGCTGCGCACGCATGGCGCTCATGCCGAATTGCGCGTTCATCTGATCCACCAGGCAGGCGTTCTCTTTCGAGGTTGTGATGAGCGGCGTGAAGGTTATTTCCTTCGAGGTGTTGGCCGAGAAGGCGCCCGCGAAGGGAAGCATCACGGATGAAAGTTGCGCGGTGAGCAGATCATCCTTGGCCATGTTGACCTGGCCCAGCGAAAGGAAGGCCGGGTTGTCCTCCACGCGGCCGTTTCCGCCGTTGAGCTTGGTGGAGCAGCTCATGTCCGCCACGATTTTGGCGGTGTCGAAGGTAATGCCCCACGCATCGAAAAGTTTGCCGAGCGTGGACGGCCCCGCTTGACCGCCACCGCCCATCTGCATCATCATCGGGTTCTGCTGCTGGTTGGCCTCGAAGTCTGCGATGCTGAAGGGATCGACGCAGACGATCAGCCGTCCGCCGCGCAATACAAACTGGTCGATCGCGAAGAGCGTCTTGTCCGAGAGGTCTTTCGGATGGAGCACGATGAGCGCCTTCACATCGGACTCGATCTCTGCGGCATCGGTTTTAATCTCGCGCACGGTATAGTCCTTGCGCAACTCTTGAAACGCGGCCCATCCCTGATTCTGTTGCTGACGGCGCTGCATCATCATCATGGGGTTCTGCGGCTCGCCGAGTACGCTGAGGCTGCTCATGACGCCGAGCACCGGTTTTTCGGGCCAAGCCGCACGCGTGATGAGGCGCGTGATGTCGTACTCCAGCGTGGCTTCGGTGCGCGGGTTGAAGCCCGCGATGACCTGCTCGTTTTCGCCGCAGACGGCGACCAAGCCGAAATAGACCGGTTGTCCGAAGGGGTTGGTCTGTTGCGGCTCGATGCCGTAACGCTGCGCCCATTCTTCCGAATCGGTATCGGGTTTCGGGTCGTAGGCTTCAAGCGTGACGTGGCCTTTGCCCGCGATTTCGTATTCTTTGAGCAAGTCCTGCACTTGGTTCGCGTAGGTCTTAAGCCCCATGGGCATTTCGGCTGAACTGGTGCTGAAGTAGAACTTGAGTACCACGTTGTTCGCGAGTTTACCGAGGACTTGCTTGGAGCCGTCGGAAAGCGTGTACAGCTTTTCGGCGGTCAGATCCACGCGGAGTCTCAGGTTGGCGATGATGAGGTTGAAGGCACCGATGATGACCAGCAGAACCGCGAGGCCTGCGGCACCGGTGCCGATTCGTGAAAGCGTTTTGTTTTTTGTGTCGGACATAAATAATCTCCGTGAATGGAAACCGGAAAAGGGCGCTCCGGTTGCGTTAACAGTCTGTTATCAGGATGCCTTGCGGTTGTCGGTGATGACATGCGCGGCGGCCAGCATGAAGATCATCACGCCGATATAGTAGCCGATGTCGTAGAAATCGATCACACCGCGGCGCATGGCGTCGAAGTGCTGCATCAGGCTGCACGAGGCGACGGCGTTGACGATGCCCGCGGGCACGCCCCAACCGGAAACCGCGTTGATCACGGGATCGAACCCGATGATCAGCAGAAAGAGACAGATCGCGAGCGCGATCACGAAGCCGATCACTTGGCTGCGCGAGATCGCCGAGGCGAAGACGCCGACTGCCACGCAGGCTCCGGAGAGCAGGAAGGAGCCGAGATAACCGCAGAGGATCGCGCCGAAGTCGGGATTGCCCAGCCACGCGGTGGTCGCCACGATCGGGAATGTCAGCGCCAAGGCGATGCCGATGAAAGCCCACGCGGCGAGAAACTTGCCGACCAGCGTTTCGACCAGCGTGACCGGCAGGGTCAGCAGCAGTTCGATCGTTCCTGTGCGTCGTTCTTCCGCCCACAACCCCATGGTGGCGGCCGGCACCAGCAGCAGGTAGACCCATGGGTGCCAGAAGAAGAACGGCGTCAGATTGGCCTGGCGGCGCTCATAGAACATGGTTACGCCAAAGGTGAGGAACCCGATCAGCACGAGAAATGCGACGAGAAACACGTAGGCGACGGGCGAGTCGAAATAGGCCTTGAATTCACGCTGAAAAATGGATTTGATGCTTTTCATGTTAGACATGGGCGAGGCCCTCCGTCATGGTCAGGTTGCGGAACACCACGTCGAGGCGTTTCTCGGGATCTTGGGCCCGCAGTTCTTCGGGCGTGCCGTTGGCGACCACTTGGCCGCCGGCGATGACGATGACGCGCGTGCAGACGGCGTCGACCTCTTCAAGGATGTGTGTGGAGATGATGATCGCTTTGTCGGCGGACATTTCTTTGATCATTTCACGCACCACGAACTTCTGGTTGGGATCCAGACCATCCGTCGGCTCGTCCATGATCAGAACCTGTGGGTCGTGCAGAATCGCTTGGGCGAAGCAGGTGCGTTGGCGATAACCTTTGGAAAGCGTCTCGATGGTCTGATTGCGGACGTTCTCGAGCCGGCTTTTTGCAATCGCGCCGTCAACCTTCTCTTTCAGCGCGTTGCCTTCGAAGCCACGCACTTTCCCGATGAAGGTGAGAAAATCTGTCACAGTCATGGTGTGATAACTTGGCGCATTCTCGGGCAGGTATCCGATACACTGCTTGGCTCCGACGGAGTCGGTGATGATGTCGTGTCCGCAGACAGAGGCTGTCCCAGACGTCGGAGGGATAAAACCTGTGATCATCCGCATGGTCGTTGATTTTCCCGCGCCGTTTGGCCCGAGAAAGCCCAGAACCTCGCCTTTTTTGACGGTAAAGGAGACCCCTTTAACCGCCTGGAACGAGCCGAAGTTCTTTTTTAGGTTACTTACGGTCAGCATCCTTGTTCCTCTGGTTTGATGTTTGACAGAATATCCGGCCGGAAAACCGGCCGGATGAAAAAAAGTCACGTCCGGCTAGGGGAACCCCCAGCTTTGGTAATGAATTTAGCAGAATGTGTGCCAGACTGTCCATTTTTTGACTCAGAATGGTAAATTGTGTTCCTTGATCTTGCGCTGAATGGTCCGGCGTGAAAGCCCGAGCTGATCGGCGGTGAGGGTACGGTTCCCGTCGTTTTTCTGGAGACGGGTTTCGAGGACCGCGCGTTCGATTTGATCAAGGGTCATGGCGTCAGGGATCGCGAGAGAGCCGGGCGGGAGACGGTCCGCCGATAAGGGGCGCGCGGCCCCTCCGGGCAGCGCCGCAGAGTCGGCCGTCAGTATGCCTGAGGGCGAAAGCAGTACGGCCGATTCCACGATGTTGCGGAGTTGGCGCACATTGCCGGGCCAGTCGTAGGCGTCGAGTGCGGCATAGAAGTCCGGACGGACGGCGGTGATGTGTTTGCCGTTTTCGTTTGCGGCGCGGGCGATGAAGCGGTCGGCCATGTGGCGGATGTCCTCTTTGCGGCTGCGCAGGGGCGGCACGCGGATGGTGACGACATTGAGCCGATACAGCAGATCTTCGCGGAAAGCCCCTTCTTGAACCATGGCTTCGAGGTTTTTATTGGTGGCCGAGACAAGACGCACGTTGACTTTGATGACCTCGCGGCCGCCGACGCGCCGCACTTCTTTCTCTTCCAGCGCGCGCAGTAATTTGACCTGCACCGAGGTTGGCGCGTCGCCGATCTCGTCAAGGAAAAGCGTGCCGCCGTCGGCGCGCTCGAACGCGCCTTTGTGTGTGCCGAACGCGCCCGTGAAAGAACCTTTTTCGTGGCCGAACAGTTCGGATTCCAAGAGGTTTTCAGCGAAGGCGCCGCAGTTGACGGCCACGAAAGGCCCGTCGGCGCGCTTGGAGTCCACATGCAGCGCGCGGGCTACCAGTTCCTTGCCGGTGCCGCTTTCGCCGCAGATCAGGATGGTTGCCGCCGTGTCGGCCAGCGCCTCGATTTGCGAAATGACCGATTTCATGCCGGCCGACTCCGCGATGATGGCGGTGGAGGCAAACTTTTCGCGAACAGACTGCGAAAGCTTGTCGACCTGACGCCGCAGGCGTGAGGTCTCGTAAGCGCGACGCAGTTTGGACTGGATGTCATCGAGATCGAGAGGCTTGGTCACGTAGTCGTACGCGCCCTCGCGCATGGCTCGCACGCCGGATTCGACAGAGCCGTAGGCCGTCATAATGATGACCGGCACGGCCGCGTCGAATTTGCGGAGGCGCGCGAGCACGTCGAGACCGTCGATGTCCGGCAGCACAAGATCGCTCAACACAAGGTCGGGCACCTGCTGGCGGAACGCCTCGACGCCGGCGATGCCGGTGCCGGTGCAGACGGTCTTGAATCCCGCATCCTCGGCGGCTTCCTTGACCGAACGCGCATTATCGGGATCATCTTCGATGATGAGGAGTGTGGGGGTGTTGTTGTTCATGGATGGGTTGGGGCAGGCGTTGAGGCGGCTTGCCGTTCGCTCTTGTCCGGGATTGCCGGCAGCGTGATGCGGAGGTCGGCGCCGCCGCCTTCGCGCGCGTGAGCCTGAATGTCGCCGTCGCAGCGGCGGATAGCGGTGCGGGCCAAGAACAGGCCGAGACCTGTGCCTTCCGGCCGCCCGGTTTCAAACATCTCAAAGACCTTCGCGCGTTTTTCAGGAGGAATGCCCGGGCCTCTGTCGAGCACATCGGTAACGAGGCGGTCGCCGCGGCGGGTGATGGTCACGGTGATTTCGCTGCCTTTCGGCGCGAACTGGATGGCGTTCATCAGCACGTTCAGCAGCGCTCGGCGCAGGGCAAAGGGAAAAGCCGCCGCCTGCGGCAACCCGTTGCCGCAGACGGTATGGATGGTGATGCCGGCCTGTTCGACGCGCGGGGCGAGAGTGTCCACGCACTCGCGAACCACCTGTTCGAGATCCACGTTCTCGGGTTTTTCATCGGCCGGTTTGGCCAGAAAAAGAAACTCCTGGAAGACTTTATCCATCCGTTCCATCGTGCGCGCGATCCGTTCCGAAAGATCGTGCACGCGCTCGGGGCGGAAGCCGTCCGGGCGCCGCATCTCTTTGACCAGCATTTGGGCGTCGAGGCGCACGGCGGACATGGGATTGCGAAAGTCGTGCAGAATGCCGTTCGCCAATACGCCGGAAAAGGCGAGGTGCTCCTCCTGACGGGACCGCGCCTCGCGGCGGCGATCCCGCGTGAGGGCAATGACAAGAACCAGGGCGCAGGCCGCAAACGAAAGGATGAGGACCCCGACGGAAAAGGAAAAAAGCGACGAGACCAGCGCGCGCGCGGTCTGTTCCGCCGCACCGACCGCCTCGCGTTTGAACGTGGCTTCGGTCACGACTTTACTGCCGTCTTTGAGCGTCAGGGTACGTGAGATGACGAAAACAGGCTGGTGTACGCCTCCGATCTCGATGGAGCCCTGCGACATCTCCGTCTCAGGCACCCGGTTTGTTGCGGCGAGGAGCGCGGTCTCCGGCGACGGCGGTTCGGGCGGCGGAGGCCGCAGCCCGCCGGCTTGACGGTGGAAGATCGTGACGCCGTCCCTCGTCACCGAAATCGACTGGACGTCTTTTCGCACCGAAAAGGCGCTGTCAACCACGGTGGAGAAATGCCGCCAATGGGCGGGCGTGAGGTTGGGCGTGCCTGCGATGCTGAGACCGTTGATGGCGTCGAGAAGCGCTTCCCCCTCTTGCAAAACGGTCTCGGTTGCGGCGAGATGGGCCTGCCGGTCATGCTGGCCCTTGAGAAAATGCAACACCCCCCCCGCGATCAGCGCGGACGTCAACAGGGCCAGCAACAGGATCATTTCCAGTCGCCCGGCGTTATAGGGTGCTATGGGGTGAACGTTTTGCATGCGTGAGATCCGGTTTGCGTATCAGCAGGGAGTGTGCCGAGGCGCAAAACGGAGCGAGAGAATCGAAACGATATCCAATAAAAAGCGAGCCATTATAGGTTGATGGAAATGAAAGAACAAGCGGGAATGCGACAAAATGGCGCTGTCAGGCGCGACAGCGTGTCGCGTTCCGGCAGGGGCGGGCGCGCCGTAGGCCGACACGGGGGTGGGGTTTGAGCGCTGGCACGTCATTTGCTTGCAAAATCAGCGGACTGTTCGGGATTGACCGATATGGACGCGAAAACAAATATTGAGAAGTGCTGGACGGGGATTGACCATCTCTTATTGGTGGCGGTGTTCCTCTTGCTGGGGATCGCTTGGTTTTCCGCGGGGAAGTACGACACATTGGGGAAGGGATCCGTCTCGGGGGAAGAGGACCGTTGGCCGGATGAGCGGGTTCAACACGCTGCGCCGTCACGGGCGGTTGACGGATTCAGGGTGACGGCGGGGCATGCGCGTGTGAATTCCATCGCGCGTTCGATGGTTGCCTCGGGATGGGAACAGATTCCCTCCAGCCCTGCAATGGACATGCGGGAAGACGGCAAGGCCTATGAGATCTTGTTTTCGCTGCCGGCGGGAATCGCCCGTGACAGTGTCCGCGTGACGGCTGTCGGCAATGTTCTGACGCTGGCGATGAAGTCCGGCGATACGGGCAAGCTCTATTTGTATCGCGTCCGTATTCCCTGCGGCGCGGAGCGGCCGGCAAACATACAGAGCGCTGTTTCCAACGATGTGCTTCGCGTGTGCATTCTGCCGCCCGGCCTGTGAGCCGACGGCTCAGCGCTGACGATAAAAGAGGATAAGGCCAACGGTCAAGAACAACAGATTGGCGAACCAAGCTGCGGGGATGGCCGGAAAAAGGTCGTTTTTAGCCAGTACCATGCAGCCGAGCGAGACCGTATAGAACGCGAAGAACATGCCCACGGCCATGAGCACGCCTTTGAAAACGCTTTGACGCCCGGTGGCTACGCCGGCCGGGATGGCGAAAAGCGTGATGATCAGGCAGGAGAAGGGTGCGGCTAAACGGGCGTGGATATCGAAGGTTTTGGATGCGATCTCCTGTTGGGTGAGATGCGGATGGCTTTTGATATAATGGAACATGTCTCGAACGTTGTAGTATTCCCAGGCTTTGTTCATCAGCATGAAGTCGCGCGGCGTCTCGTTGAATTCGGGGAAGGCGCGTACGGGAAGAAAGCCGAGCGTGGGGAACGGGTTTTCAATCGGGTTGTTCAACTCGTCAAAATACTGGTACTTCGGATAAAAGAACCACCACATGCCATCCAGGTATTCGGCGTTTCGGCAGGTGATGTCGCACTGACGGCTGCCGTCGGGGCGGTCGATCGAGATGCGCACGCCCTCAAGCATGCGCGGATTATCGACCGCCATCTTATTGATACGCCAAACGCGTCCCGCGGGTTGGTTGTAATAAGGGATGTTTTCAAATTCTTTGACGCCGACCGGCTTAAAATGATTCTCCCGGTAGTCGCGGGCCTGTTCCGAAGCTCTCGGCGCATAAAACTCGTTAATGCAGGCAACGGCGACGGCCATGATGCCGGCGACGACGAGCAGGGGCCGCACAATGACGAGGAAGCCGATGCCGCTCGCCCGCATGGCGGTGATTTCGCTGTGACGGCAGAAATTCCACATCGCGTAAAGCGTTCCCAGCAAGAGCGCCGCCGGGATCAGCCATTCGAGGTAGGGAGAGATATAACCGGCAAAGAAGGTGATCACCTGAAGGGCTGACGGATGCGAATCCAACATCCGGTTAAAGGAGTCGAAAAGCTCAAAGACAATATAAATGCCTAAGAAGCCCACAAGGCAGTAGGTCAAAGGCACAAGAAATTCGCGCAGCACGTATCGGGAGAGAATTCGCATAAACGGGGTGAAGTATACGGTATCTCGCGCCGCTTCGACAATACCCGTTTTCCGAGAAGCGCCTGCGCTTGATTTGGCACAGGTGTTATGCAACACTATTCTCTTCTTTGAACGGAAAGGTGTAACATGCTGTACTATGCACGTGGCTCGGAAAAAGATGTGATCGGCCGCGCACAAATGAAGGAAGCTCTTTTCGAAGCGCTGGACAGGCTTGGCCCCCGGCGAAAGGTGTTGGTGTTGCCGCCGGATTTTACCCGTTTTCATTCGCAGGCCGGGATTTTAACGCAATATGTGCGGGAGTATTACGGCGACCGTTTGGCCGCCGTTTTACCCGCGTTGGGCACACATTCCCCGATGGACGAGCGGCAGATCCGCGAGATGTTCGGCGAGATGCCCCTTTCGCTTTTCAAGGCGCACGATTGGCGCAACGATGTGGTCACGCTCGGCACGGTGCCGCCGTCCTATGTGAGCGAAATCACCGAGGGCAAGCTGGATTTCGATTGGCCCGTGCAGGTGAACAAGCTGTTGGTCGAGGGCGGATTCGATTTGATTCTTTCGGTCGGGCAGGTGGTGCCTCATGAAGTGATCGGCATGGCCAACTACAACAAGAATCTGTTTGTGGGCACGGGCGGTTCCGTGGCGATCAACCGTAGCCATTTTGTCGGCGCGGTCTACGGCATGGAGCGCATCATGGGTCGCGCCGACACGCCGGTGCGCAAGCTTTTCAACTACGGGTCGGATCATTTCGGTCACCTGTTGCCGCCGCTCGTGTATGTTCAGACCGTGGTCGGCCGCGGCGAAAAGGGCGGTATGGCGGTGCGCGGGCTGTTCGTCGGCGATGACATCGAGGTCTTCAATCGCGCCGCCGCGCTTGCGCTCGAAGTCAACTTCGAGATGGTGCCGAAGCCTTTCAAAAAATGCGTGGTGTATCTGGATCCGGCGGAGTTTAAAAGCACGTGGTTGGGAAACAAGGCGATCTACCGTACGCGCATGGCGATGGCGGACGGCGGCGAGTTGCTGATTCTCGCGCCGGGCGTAAAGGAGTTCGGCGAGGACAGCCAGATTGATGCGCTGATCCGCAAGTATGGCTACTGCGGTACGCCCAAGACGTTGGCCGCCGTGAGAGAGAATGCGGATCTGCAGGAGAACCTCGGTGCGGCGGCGCATCTGATCCACGGTTCTTCAGAAGGCCGGTTCAACATCACGTATGCGCCCGGGCATCTGACGCGTGACGAGGTTGAGGGAGCCGGGTTTGCCTTCGCCGACGTGAAGGCGATGATGGCGCGCTACCATCCGGACACGTTGAAGGACGGCGTCAATGTGATGCCGGACGGCGAAGAGATTTTCTTTATCAGTAATCCCGCGATCGGGTTGTGGTCCGTGCGGGAAAGGTTTCAATCATAATCGTGTGCAGGGGCAGGCCCGAGCGTTTGCCCGCAGATATAACAGACAAAACGGAAGAGGAGAACAGAACATGTCGGTTCCATTCAAAGTTGATTTGAACGGCAAGGTGGCGGTTGTCACAGGCGGCGGCGGTGTGTTGTGCGGCGCGATGGCGAAAGCTTTGGCCGAATGCGGCGCGGCCGTGGCGGTGGCCGATCTGAAGCTTGAATCGGCACAGAGAGTGGCGGATGAAATCAAGGCGGCGGGCGGCAAGGCGATGGCCGTGGCCTGCAACGCGCTCGATAAGGCCAGCCTCGAAGCGGCGAACGAAGAGGTCGAGAAAACGTTCGGGCCGGTGTCGATTCTGCTGAACGGCGCCGGCGGGAACCATCCCAAAGGCACCACGGCGATGGAATATCTGAATCCCGACGATCTGCTCAATGAAAATCGCGATTTCGTGACTTTCTATGATCTCGATCCCAAGGGCATCGAATTCGTGTTCAATCTAAACTTCCTCGGCACGTTGCTGCCCACGCAGGCGTTCACCAGGAAGATGGCGCTCGGGCGTTCGGGCGTGGTGATCAATGTCTCGTCGATGAACGCGTTCCGTCCGCTCACCAAAATTCCGGCGTACAGCGCGGCCAAGGCGGCGGTCAGCAATTTCACGCAATGGATGGCGGTTCACATGGCCAAGGCGGGCATTCGCGTCAACGCGATCGCCCCCGGCTTTTTCCTCACCGACCAGAATCGCGCTCTGCTTACCAACAAAGACGGTTCACTGACGCCGCGCTCGGAAAAGATCATGGCGCATACGCCCATGGGACATTTCGGCGAGCCGGGCGATCTGATCGGCGCTTTGTTGTGGTTGGTATCGGATCAGGCGGCCGGCTTTGTGACGGGCGTTGTCGTGCCGATCGATGGCGGTTTTTCCGCGTATAGCGGCGTGTAAAAAAATGGGTATGTGGGATAGAACATTCGTGTGTCAGTAGAAGGACGGCCTGTGCGGCCGTTGGACAGAAGGAGAATAAATCATGGCGAAGAAAGCGACAAAAGCGGATATCGGGTTGATCGGTCTGGCAGTGATGGGCGAGAACCTGATTCTGAACATGGAGAGCAAGGGGTATACCGTTGCGTGTTTCAACCGCACGGTCGAGAAGGTTGACGCGTTTATCAACGGCCGCGGCGCAGGGAAGAAACTGATCGGTTGTCACTCGTTGAAGGAACTGGCCGCGAGCCTTAAGAAGCCGCGCCGCGTGATGATGATGGTCAAAGCCGGCGGCGCCGTGGATCAGACCATCGAATCGCTTCTGCCTGTTCTTGAGAAGGGAGACATCATCATCGACGGCGGCAACAGCCACTTCCCTGACACGATCCGCCGCACTCGGTTTCTGGCCGAGAAGGGCTTGCGTTTTATCGGTTCCGGCGTTTCGGGCGGAGAAGAGGGCGCGCTCTTGGGGCCGGCCATTATGCCCGGCGGCGATGTCAAGGCGTGGCCGCATGTGAAAAGCATTTTTCAGGACATCTCGGCCAAGGTGGATGATGGAACGCCTTGTTGCGCGTGGATCGGCAGCGATGGCGCGGGACATTTCGTGAAGATGGTTCACAACGGCATTGAGTATGGCGACATGCAGCTCACCTGTGAGGCCTACGATCTGATGGCGCGCGGCTTGGGCATGAGCGCCAAAGAGATGCAGAAGGTCTTCGCAAAATGGAACAAGGGCGATCTCGACAGTTATCTGATCGATATCTCGGCCGACATCCTTTCGCAGTATGATGACATGACGGGCAAGCCGATGGTGGACGTGATTCTCGACACGGCCGGGCAAAAGGGTACGGGCAAGTGGACCTCTCAGGCCGGACTTGACCTGGGTGTGGCGATTCCGCAGATTGCGGAGGCGGTGTTCGCGCGTTGTCTCTCGGCCATCAAGGAAGAACGGGTCGCGGCCGCCAAGGTTCTTAAAGGGCCTGCCGCCAAGACTGAAATCAACAAGGCGCTCTTCGTTAAGCAACTCGAGCAGGCGGTGTACGCCTCGAAAATCTGCTCGTACGCGCAGGGATATCAGCTCATGCGCGCGGCGGCGGCCGAGTACAAATGGGATCTGAATTACGGCGAGATCGCGCTGGTGTGGCGTCAGGGCTGCATCATTCGCGCGCGCTTCTTGGGCAAGATCAAGGAAGCGTTCGATGCCGATCCGAAATTGGCCAATCTCATGCTGGATCCGTATTTCAAGAAGGTCATCGCCAAGGCGCAGAACGCCTGGCGGGCGGTCATCAAGACGGCCGTGGATCTCGGCATTCCCGTGCCGGCCATGAGTACCGCGCTCAACTACTATGACGCATATCGCAGCGCCCGCCTGCCGGCGAACCTGTTGCAGGCGCAGCGTGATTATTTCGGCGCGCATACGTATGAGCGCGTCGATAAGCCGCGTGGTGAGTTTTACCATCACATTTGGACGGCCAGCGGTGGCAATACCGCCGCTTCGACGTATACGGTGTAACGGAGAAGGGCGTTTCCATAAGGTGAGTTCACAAACAGGGGCGGACCCACGCGTCTGCCCTTGGAATGGACCGAAAAAGGAGTGAATGATGAAGAAACTGATGAAGATCCTGATCGGGTTTGTCATTGTGGTGGTCGTGTTGGTGTTGGCCCTTGTGCTGACGCTGCCGTTGACCATCGGGCCGATCGTGAAGACGGCGGCTTCCGTGGGCGGTCCCAAGGCGTTGGGGGTGACGGTGTCGGTGGGCGATGTCAAGCTGAACCCGCTCGCGGGCAGCCTGACGATCTCGCAGGTGAATGTCGGTAATCCGGAAGGGTATTCTAAGACGGATGCCTTTGCGGTCGACAAAGTGGAGGTCGGCTTGAACATCCGGTCGCTGTTGAGCGACACGATTATCGTCAAAAAGATTCAGATCGACTCGCCGGCGATCGTGTTCGAGAGCAAGGATGGCGTGTCGAACTTCGACGCCATGCTGGCTAAAGCCAAGAAATCCTCGGAAGAGGAAAAGGCCAAGACGACAGGCGAGAAAAAGGCCGGCAAGAAAGTTGTGATCGAGGAGTTCTCGCTCAACAGCGCGAAGGTTTCGTACGCGTCCAGTCTGACGATGGGCAAGTCGATCACGATTCCCTTGCCTTCGGTGACTTTGCATGATATCGGCAAAGAGTCGGACGGCACTTCGTTTGTCGACGCCGTGTCCGAAATTCTCAACGGTATCCTCAACGGCCTCACGAAGGCGGTGACGGGTGCGGCCGGTGCGGCGGGCGACATGTTGAAGGGGTTGGGCGG
>Ga0172378_10004117_pt1 | contig 13654 bp, 15 predicted proteins | sample GrowelOW332metaG_FD_119755 | JGI IMG/M metagenome (GOLD analysis project Ga0172378, IMG submission 119755) | Groundwater microbial communities from an aquifer near a municipal landfill in Southern Ontario, Canada - Pumphouse #3_1 metaG | ecosystem: Environmental > Aquatic > Deep subsurface >... | reverse complement strand
CTGTGACAGTGCTTGCAGCCTGAGCAAAACTGGCCTGTGCTAAGATCACATAATCTACATCAACGCTAGCAACTTGTTTAAAAGCATTTTTATGCGCATTGTAATATTCTGTCGCTTCTTGATCTGACACTTGGACAGCTTTTTTATATTCATCAAGGGGAATACTTGCCAAATGTAGCGTACGTTGCTCAGTTTGCAAATTTACAATCTGCTGGATATCTTTTTGGCTAACCAGAGCATGTTGTAAAAATGAGTTACTTAACATTTTTAAAGCATGATCTTGACGTAAATTGGTAATTAAACTTTGGCTGGTCATGCCTACAGAACGTAAATAGTTTGCGTACAAGGTTTCTGAGAACTGGCCGTTTTCTTGGAAGTTAGGCTGTTGAGCCACCATTTGCTCAATTTGAGCATCGCTGAGTGCAATACCGAGTTTTTCTGCTTGTTGGAGTAATAAGGTACGTGCCACCAAACTATCAAGCGCTTTATTCTCAATAAAAGTTTGGTTAAGTAGCGTTTCATCACCATTAACATAAGATAAATATTGCTCTTTAAATGATGCTGTGAGTGCTTCTAATTCTTTTTTTGAAATTGCATCGCCATTAATCAGCTGTGCTGTGTCTTCTGTTTTTCCACCGCTAAAATATCCTTCAATACCTACAAGTGCTAAAGGGGTTAAAAACAACACCAGTAAGACTTTACCTAGCCAACCCTTAATAACTTTACGAAAAGCTTCCATAAGTATTCCAATATTTTATTTGCGGGGAATTTTAACTGAAAACCCCTATTGAATGAATCATTACACCTGATAAAAACCCTGATTTCATAAAAAAACGCGCCTGAGCGCGTCTTTCACTACTAGCAGGACTTATGCAATTGCGTCTTTTAAGCCTTTACCAGCTTTAAAGCCAGGTACTTTACTGGCTTTAATTTCTAAAGTTTCACCTGTTTGCGGGTTACGACCTGTACGCGCTGCGCGTTCTTTGACTGCAAATGTACCAAAGCCCACTAAAGTTACTGTATCGCCTTCTTTTAATGCTTTTGTAATTGAGGCAATTGTGGCATCCAATGCTTTAGCTGCATCAGTTTTTGATAAACCACCTTGTTCTGCAATTGCATCAATTAATTCTGATTTATTCATGAAAATTACGTCCTCTTAATCTCTATATGCGAGATCTAAACTATGACTAAAAATCTGTATAACGCCTTTATAGCAATGCTTTGGTGCAAAACGCAAGACTATCTTGCTGCTTTTATTAAAAATAATAGAAATAAAAAATCCGTGTTCGACTAAAGCTTAAGGTTTATTTTGTAATTGCCGCTTGAGTTGTTGATTTTCTTCGATCAAGCGATCTAATTTACTGTCTAATTGTAAAATTAATAGTTGTAGCATGTGTATATGTTTGTGATTGACCAAGCCCACTTTATTGCATGATGATTGTAGCTTTTGATCCTAACCTTTTTCTTTGAGTTCTGGTGTATTGCGAGAAGCTTTTTCCTCTTCATCTATTTTATGATGTGTGCTGCTTTCTAGTGTTTTACTAATTTTCACGAGACTTTCAAATAATGTGTAGCTTTCTTTTTCTAAACGTGAAAAAGCGCCTAAGCCTGTCAGATAAAGTTGTTGATTTACTCATTAAGATCTAGTGTATTTTTTATTTTTATTAGATTTTTGATGATTTTATAAACTATTTTTAGTATTACTTAGGCTATTTTTATGACCAATGTCCTTGCTTTGTGTTGGCATATGTAGCCTCCTTGCTGATTTTATGTAGATTTTTAAGATTAAAGCTTAAGTTTTTTTTATAATAACGAAGCCACCACTTGCACCTTTATGAAAACTGTTCTACAAAGCTGTGGCGAATTTAGATTTATTTATAGGTAAATTTTGATCAGGGATCGGTTATGAGTCAACGTAATACAAAGCAACAAGCACTCATTCTTGATATGAGTATGGTGGCGCTGGAAACTTTATTTACTTTTGTATTAAAACATGACCGTGTGATTGCACATCAAGCCAATAAGTTTGTGGAGCAAAATGTACGTGTTAAAATAAACAGCTATGTGCCCTACTTCGATTTTTATGTTGAATTTAATCAACATGGAATTTTGTTTGATACCCAAGCACCTACTCAACCTGTTGATCTAGATGTACGCACCACCTTAATGGATTTAGTTAAAATATTTATCTTAGGCAATAAGCGTAGTATTCGTGCCATGCGTATTGAAGGCGATATCACATTAAAAGATGAGTTTCGCGATTTGGCTTTAATGTTCAGCTTGCCAAAAGTGCTGTCGGATTGGAAACAATGGCTCAATGAGCCGTTAGAAAATGGTGATCTGCTCTCTTCAAAGCACCGAATTAACCCTTTACTTGAGAAAATAGATTTACAACGCGCTAAAATTAATAGCTTACAAGTTGAAGTCAAACAGTATAAAAATCGTATGCGTCATTTGCAAAGTAAGCAAAAGCGCCTAAATGTGGTCTTTTCAGGCATTATACTGCTTTTATTGATGATATTGATGTATACTCAGTTTTATCTATAAGCTTGCATTTTCTTCCAAATTAAAAGCCTTCGATGCACAAGAAAAAAACTTGACTATTTTAGTCAGGATTCATAAAATCACTCTATCTAGTCTTAACATGTGTATCGAATCATGCGCTTAACTACTCGCGGTCGCTACGCAGTGACTGCACTCCTTGATTTAGCTTTGCAGCCAACTGAAAAAACGATCACGCTTGCTGAAATTGCAGCACGTCAAACGATTTCTGTTGCTTATTTAGAGCAGTTATTTGCAAAGCTGAAGCGTCACGGCCTAGTGTCTAGCGTACGAGGTGCCAATGGTGGTTACCATTTAGCGCGTGGTGCTGACGATATTACCGTGTTAGAAATCATTGAGGCTGTAAATGAAGCCGTGGATGCGACACGCTGCGATCATAAAGGCAATTGCCAAAATGGTGCAATGTGTTTAACTCACGATTTATGGCAGGAACTCTCCCATCATATTGCCGATTATCTAGCAAAAATCACGCTTGCTGACTTGATTGCCCGTGACAATGTACAAACCGTTGCCATTCGCCAAAATTCAGCATCTTTTGATTCAGCCCTTTTATCGGTTACAGGTATTTGACATGAAACGTCCAATTTATCTTGACTACGCAGCAACAACTCCTGTCGACCCTCAAGTTGCAGAACGTATGGTAGAGTGCCTTACTTTTGAAGGTACTTTCGGTAATGCTGCATCTCGCTCACATGCTTATGGCTGGCAAGCAGAAGAAAAAATCGAGTACGCACGTGAACAGGTTGCCAATTTAATTAAAGCTGACCCACGCGAGATTGTATGGACTTCTGGTGCAACTGAATCAGATAACTTAGCCCTTAAAGGTGTTGCACAGTTCTATGCATCAAAAGGTAAACACATCATTACCTCTAAAATTGAACATAAAGCAATTTTAGATACATGTCGTGAGCTTGAATCTGAAGGGTTTGAAATTACCTATATCGAGCCACAACCACAAACAGGTTTAATTACCCCTGAAATGGTTGAAGCTGAAATTCGTCCAGATACGATTTTAGTGTCATTGATGATGGTTAACAATGAAGTCGGTACCATTACTGATGTTGCTGCAATTGGTGAAATCACACGTGCGAAGAAAATTTTCTTCCACGTAGATGCAGCTCAAGCGGCAGGTAAAGTTGAAATTGATCTATCGACAATGAAGATCGATTTAATGAGCTTCTCTGCGCATAAAATCTATGGTCCAAAAGGCATTGGTGCATTATTTGTACGCCGTAGCCCACGTGTTCGCCTCAAAGGTCAAATGCACGGTGGCGGTCATGAACGCGGTATGCGTTCAGGTACACTTGCGACACATCAAATTGTTGGTATGGGTGAAGCATTTGAACTTGCAGGTAAAAACTTAGCAGCTGAACAAGCACGCTTACGTGTTTTACGTGACAAGTTATGGAATGGCTTACAAGGTTTAGAACAAGTGTTCTTAAATGGTCACCCAACCTATAACGTGGCGAACTATCTCAATGTCAGCTTCAACTTTGTTGAAGGTGAATCACTGATGATGGCACTTAAAGATGCTGCGGTATCTTCTGGTTCTGCATGTACATCAGCGACGCTTGAGCCATCTTATGTATTACGTGCGCTTGGTTTATCTGACGAACTGGCGCATAGCTCAATTCGCTTTAGCTTTGGTAAATACACCACTGAAGAAGATATTGACCATGTATTGAACATTACCCAAGCGGCGGTTGAAAAGTTACGTGACCTTTCTCCACTTTGGGATATGTACAAAGAAGGTATCGATCTGTCTAAAGTTGAGTGGACTGAACACTAACAACACTTTGACCTTGTTGCGATTTGGTGACAAGGTCGTTGAAATTAACGTTTAAAACCTCATATTCAATATTAAAGGCTGACCCCGAGGTTTGGAGAAGCAACATGGCTTATAGCGAAAAAGTGATTGACCATTACGAAAACCCTCGTAATGTCGGTGTATTAGACAAAAATGCAGAAAACGTAGGCACAGGTATGGTCGGTGCACCGGCATGTGGCGACGTGATGCGTTTACAAATTCAGGTTAATGATGAAGGTGTGATTGAAGAAGCACGTTTTAAGACTTATGGCTGTGGTTCTGCAATTGCATCAAGCTCTTTAGTTACAGAATGGTTAAAAGGTAAAACTTTAGATCAAGCTCAAGCAATCAAAAACATTGATATTGCTAACGAACTTGCATTACCACCTGTAAAAGTACACTGCTCTGTATTGGCTGAAGATGCAATTAAAGCTGCGGTAGAAGATTACCGTACAAAGCAAGCTGACAAGGCTTAATTGTTCTGATTTGTTTGGATGTAATGGAGTTTTCATGATCAATTTAACCAAAAATGCTGCGGCTCATATCAGCAATTACCTACAAAATCGTGGTAAGGGTGAAGGCATTCGCGTTGGCGTGAAAACTTCAGGCTGTTCAGGCTTAGCTTACGTGCTTGAGTTTGTTGATGAAGTAGACAGCCACGACCAAGTTTTTGAACAATTTGGCGTTAAAGTTTTTGTGGACCCTAAAAGCTTAGTTTATCTTGAAGGTATGGAGATGGACTACGTGAAAAATGGTCTGAATGAAGGCTTTGAATTTAACAACCCCAACAAAAAAGGTGAATGTGGCTGCGGCGAATCTTTTACAGTTTAAGCTTTAGTCTTTTAACCATCTTTGCATTAAAACAGTGTAAATTACACTGTTTTAATTGTATCTTACCTCAGCAAAATTAGCCGGAACCTCCCATGAATCATTTTGAGTTGTTCAACCTTCCTGTAGCACTCGATATTGATTTAGCCGCTTTAAAAACTCAATTTTTAAAGTTGCAGCAGCAATATCATCCTGATAAAACAAGCGATAAAGATCAAGCATTGATCAAATCAAGTGAGATCAATCAAGCCTATAAGATTTTATCTCAGGTTGATAGCCGTGCGGGATATCTGCTTGGCTTAAAAAAACAAGATTATCATCTTGATCAATCGATTAGTGATTTTGAATTTCTACAAGATGCTTTAGAAATTCGCGAACAACTTGACGATGCACGTGCAAGTGAAGAATTACAATCGTTAAAAGTCGAAGTACAACAGTGGATTGACGGTTTAGTCCGTGAATTTAAAATTGATTATGACAGTGAAGATTGGGGTGAAGCGCGCGATACAGTGCGTAAATTACGCTTCTTTGTAAAAGTCATGGCTGACATCGAAAAAGCTGAAGATCGCATCTTAGATGATGAAGACTTTGATTTAGATGATGATTTTTAATTGATGTATTTATTTTTAGTTCAAAGGATGTAACGCATGGCGCTCTTGCAAATTGCAGAACCCGGTCAATCAAGTGCACCGCATGAACACCGTATTGCTATTGGTATCGATTTAGGCACCACGCATTCTTTGGTGGCCACGGTCCTTTCAGGCAAAGCCAAAGTATTAAATGATCAACAAGGTCGAGTTCTTCTCCCATCAATCGTGCATTATAGCCAAGATCAAAGCCAATATGGTGATGCAGCCAAAGCCTTTGTCACCCAAGATCCAAAGAATACCATTGTGTCTGTTAAACGCTTTATGGGGCGTTCTAAAGCAGACATCAAATTCCAGCACCCGTATGAGTTAATGGGTGAAGAGAATCAAATGCCAGCTTTTGTAACCGCACAAGGGCCTAAAACGCCGGTTGAGATTTCTGCTGAAATTTTAACTCAGTTAAAACTACGTGCTGAAGCCAGTTTACAAAACCCAATTAACGGCGCTGTGATTACAGTACCGGCTTATTTTGATGAAGCACAGCGTCAAGCAACGCGTGATGCTGCTGAACTTGCTGGTTTAAAAGTCCTACGTTTGCTTAATGAGCCCACGGCTGCTGCTGTGGCGTATGGTTTAGATCAAGATACCAATTTAGCAACCGATCGCAATTACGTCATTTATGATTTAGGTGGCGGTACTTTTGATGTTTCAGTTTTACGCTTTTCTCAAGGTGTATTTGAAGTTTTAGCTACAGGCGGTCATACCGCGTTAGGTGGCGATGACCTTGACCGTTTAATTATAAAATGGGCCAAAAAGCAGCTTAATATTGAGCTTTTAGATGATCATCAATATGCACAAGTTTTAGTTGCAGCACGTGAAGCTAAAGAAGCTTTAAGTGAACAACAATCGGTTGATCTTTTGGTGCTTGAGCATTCTTTAACTTTAGATCGTGAAACATTTGAAGCGATTATTAAAGTTGCTTTAGATAAGACCATAAGTGTGTCTAAACGTGTGTTACGTGATGCAAAACTTGAACTGACTGACATTGAAAATGTAGTATTAGTCGGTGGTTCAACCCGATCTTATGCCGTACAAAAAGCAGTACGTGAAGTATTTAACCAAGAACCACTTTGCACGATCAATCCAGATGAAGTGGTTGCTATTGGTGCTTCTATTACCGCCAACCAATTAATTGGAAATAGCCAAGACGGTTCTTTGTTACTTGATGTTACTCCCCTATCTTTAGGATTAGAGACTATGGGTGGCTTAGTGGAGCGCTTGATTTCACGTAATACTGCAATCCCTGTGGCACGTCGTCAAGAATTTACCACTTATCAAGATGGTCAAACTGCAATGCTCATCCATGTGGTTCAGGGTGAGCGTGATTTAGTTGAACATTGCCGCAGCTTAGGTCGTTTTGTGTTGCGTGGTATTCCACCCATGACAGCAGGTCAAGCACGTATTGAAGTCACATTCCAAGTCGATGCAGACGGTTTACTCAGTGTATCTGCCAAAGAAACCACATCAGGTGTAAACGCACAGATTGATATTAAACCGTCTTATGGTTTATCTGATCAAGATATGGAACGCTTGTTAATTGATGGTTTTAAATTTGCCGAAATTGATAAGCAATTACGTCACTTAAATGAAACCAAAGTTGAAGCAAAACGCGAACTCGAAGCGCTTGCACCGGCTTTACAAGCGGATGCGCATTTGCTTGATGCAACTCAACTTGCTGCACTTCAAGCTGCCCAAGCGCATCTAGATGTAACTTTGGCAGGTGATGACCTTCAAGCGATTGAACACGCTGTTGCTGCCTTAAAAGTCTATACTGATGCTTTTGCAGCGCTCCGAATGAACCAACATATTGATGCTGCCTTAAAAGGCACCAAATTAGATGACTGGTCAAACTCAAATTAATTTATAGGTAACGACTATGCCACGTATTAAAGTATTACCACATGCGACCATTTGCCCAGAAGGTAAAGAGTTTGAGGTAGAGACCAATGCGAATCTTTGCGAAAGTTTACTTCAAAACGGCGTAAAGATTGAACATGCCTGTGATATGTCGTGTGCATGTACCACATGTCATGTAGTGGTACGTAAAGGTTTCGATAGCTTAGAAGAAATGGACGATGTTGAAGCAGATTTGCTTGATCGTGCTTGGGGCTTAGAACCTGACTCACGCTTATGCTGTCAAGTACGTATTGTGGATGAAGATTTGGAAGTTGAAATTCCAAAGTACACCATCAATCATGCCTCTGAAAATCACTAAATTTTGTGATTTAAAAAACCACGCTTAAAGCGTGGTTTTTTTTACATTGCAATGACTTTAACTAAAATGTGTTGTTCGGCTTCTTGCCCTTCTGCAATTTGCTTGCGACTTAGTTCTTTAGAATTAACTTTAAACTGTAGATGTTGATAACTGATGACATTTGGGATTTGATCAAAATACAAAGCATCTGCATTTAATTCTTCTTGAAAAAGTGGTGTGCCTAATTGGTAATCACTACTTTTTAAGACTACATATTTCACAATTGTTTTCATATGATTGACCTACTTTTGTTGAGCACTTTATTTTTATTTCTAACAGTTTCTTTAGCTAGAAGATAGTGCTTTTTTTTAGATTTGCTTGTTTTTATATCCAAGCATTTGTTTTACTTAGGCTATTTTTAGATTTATTGTCATGATTATGTGACTTAAACTCAAAATACAATGCAATTTGCCTTATCTTAGAAGAAAATTCATTCCAATGATGAAATCTGTATGCTTAAAAAATGTTGTGACTATTTAGAAGATCAGGGTTTAACAATCGCTTTTATTGAAAGTGCTAGCGCTGGCTATTTGGCCAGTCAATTTGCTTTATATAAAAACTCAGGGGCAAAAATTTTACTCGGTGGCCTAGTCTGTTATGACCCATCAGTTAAAGAGCATGTGTTAAAGATTTCAAGAGATTTAATCCAACAACACACGGCTGAATCTTTAGTTGTAACAGAAGAGATGGCACATGCAGGGTCTATGCTTTTCCCCACAGCCGATGTGGTTGTGGCCTGTACAGGTTTATTAAAACCCGGTGGTTCTGCAACATTTGATAAGCCTGAAGGTACATTTTTTGTCAGTATTTCCTATCAAGGTCAAATCACTAGCCAACATTATTACTTTAAACATAGCCCAAGTTTACGCTTAAATGCCTTAATCTCAGCAGTATGCCAACAATTACTGGCGCTCTTACAACCAGAAATTTTGCTTGCATCATGTGAGTCGACTTAAGCGCATGTATTACAGCACTTGGGGCAGCTAAACTACAGTAATCAGGTGATTTTTTTGCTATGATCAAATTTCTGCTTGTTTTGCCTTTTGACCTGTTATTGTGACGCCTATGTCTGATTTTGAGCAACTAGACCCTTTACGTGATATCCCACATACCAAACGTGGTCACGAACGTTGTATGGCCTTGTTGCTTAGTGCCAATCGTTTGTTTTTAGAAAAAGGTTATGATGCTGTGTCACTGGATGATATTGTTAATCATGCTGGTGGTTCCAAAGCCTCGATCTATAAGTATTTTGGCAACAAAGAGGGTTTGTTCACAGCCATTTGTGATTATCGACGTGAGCAATTTTTCAAAGATATTAGCCTACCGTTTACTCAAGCAGATCAAAACTTAAAGCATTATTTGATTGATACCTTAATTCGCTTCTATCAGCATATTATTCAGCCTGAAAATGCCGCTTTTTTACGTTTAATTTTAGAACAAAGTCAACGTAACATTGAACTTGCGGTGTATATTCATGAACAAGGACCGAAAGAAATTCAGCACAGTTTGGCCCAAGCCTTACAAATTGCGCATGACCGTGGCTTAATTGTTTGTCCAAATCCAATTTATTCTGCTCAAATGTACTTTGGTATTTTAAGAAATTTAGAATGGCGGGTGTTGCTCAATCTTCCTGTACCGCATAATGATGCAGAAATTGATCAAGAAACCATCAATTACATCAATTATTGCGTTGATGTGTTCCTAGGCGGTCATCAAAAGGTCTAGTTTTTTTGCAATTTCATCTGCATATAGTATATTAATCGATTCCCTATTTTTCGTTTAACCAACCAACAACTAATTGTTGTTTCCTTGGAAACTAAGCAATTATTGTGGAGTAACGCATGGCTCTACGTCACTTTTTAACTTTACGCGACTTATCGACTTTAGAATTGAACCAAATTGTGCAACGCGGTATCGAACTTAAGCGTATGCAGCATAATAACCAAGTGTTCCAACCGTTTACCGGCAAAGTCATGGGCATGATTTTTGAAAAATCGAGCACACGTACCCGCGTTTCGTTTGAAGCAGGCATGAGCCAGTTTGGCGGCAGTGCAATTTTCTTGTCATCACGCGACACACAATTGGGTCGTGGTGAGCCGATTGAAGATTCAGCGCGCGTTATTTCAAGCATGCTGGATATTGTGATGATTCGTACCTTTGGTCATGACATTGTAGAGCGCTTTGCATCTTATTCTACCGTGCCTGTTATCAATGCCTTAACTGATGATCATCACCCTTGCCAATTGTTAGCCGATGTTCAAACCTACGTAGAACATCGTGGTTCAATTGAAGGTAAAACGGTGGCTTGGATTGGTGATGGCAACAATATGTGTAATTCATATATTGAAGCTGCACATATGTGGGGCTTTAACCTTAAAATTGCAGCGCCAAAAGGTTATGAGCCACAAGAAAAGTTCTTAAATGAATTTGCACATTGTGTTGAATTGGTCGGCTCGGCTGAAGATGCTGCGGTCAATGCAGATTTGATCGTGACTGATGTATGGGCCAGCATGGGTCAAGAAGAAGAGCAAAAAATCCGTGAAAAAGCTTTTGCTGATTATCAAGTCAATGAGCGTCTCATGGATCTTGCCCATGCCGACTGCTTATTTATGCATTGCTTACCTGCGCATCGTGGTGAAGAAATTTCTGAGAATATGCTCGATCACAAAAATGCTGTGGTGTGGGATGAAGCAGAAAACCGTTTACATGCACAAAAAGCCTTGGTTGAGTTTTTACTTAATGAGAACTTAAAAAAAGACTAAGCAAGACTTAAGTTATGTATAAAAAAGCATCCAGTTGGATGCTTTTTTTATTTTTTAAGGCATAATGCCATAAGCCCCTTGCCTTGGTGATGTCATGCATTTTTTGAAAAAATCCCTTATTTTAAGCCTAAGTTTATTTGTAACCTTGCCTGCTCTGGCCACTGAGTTTGATCAATATTTACAACAACAACAGATTCTTGATCAAAACTTTAAAATCAAAGACAGTACACAGCTCAATGCGCTTTTAAATGTATTAAGTGCCGAAGATTCACGCACTTTGCCTTTACAGATTGATCAAAATACTGTGATTGAACAGTTAAAACTTAAAAGTGATATGACTGAGCTGAAAGGGCTGATTGTGACACCTGATTTTGCCCAATTTGAACGTGATTTGGGGCCTAAAGAGGTACATGAGTTCATTCAACGTAACTTAAGTCAAAACTGCGATATTTTCTTTGAACATGAATATCAGCGCGTTAATCCATACCGAGTGGTACTAAATTTAAGTTCGCAACAACAGCAATATCAGGTTGATCTACAACGTGAAGACTGCGCCCTTTAACGCACCAAGCCTTGGGGCTGCAAAATAATCACTAAGGCACCAGCAATCACCACTAAGCCGCCTAAAATATCCCAACGGCTTAAGCTTACACCATCAATGTACTTTAACCACATCAGGGCTGTAGCAATATAAATCCCACCATAAGCGGCGTAGATACGCCCTGAGGCTGCCGGATGTAGGGTCAATAACCACACAAAGGCGATGAGTGCCAATGCCGTAGGTAACCACAGCCATTGCGATTTATTTTGTTTTAAAATCAAATAAGGGAAATAGCAACCTAAAATTTCCATCACCGCTGTGACAAAAAACAGTCCTAATGTACTTAATAATTTACCAATCTGAATATCCATAACATCTTCTATTTGTGTGCATAAAAAAACCCATGCGAACATGGGTTAATTCATTACACAATTGATTACGCTGGTTCTGCTGTTTGGTCTTCAAACACTTCAAGTTTAAGACCCACAGCCTTACCGTTTTCTTTTTTCACTGAAACTGCAACATTACCACCATGATCAGCTAGCTCACCAAACAAGATCATTTCAGCCAATGGTTTTTTCAAATGCTCTTGAATTAAGCGTTGCATTGGACGTGCACCCATTAAGCGATCATAGCCGTTTTCGACCATCCATTCACGTGCATCTTGGTCGACATCGAGTACTACGCGTTTATCGTCTAGCTGTGCTTGTAACTCAGTTAAGAATTTATCCACTACACTTTCGATCACTGTGGTTGGCAGTGCTTGGAATTGAATGACGCTGTCTAAACGGTTACGGAATTCAGGCGAGAATGCTTTTTTCATGGCATCGGTATTGTCTTTACTGTTGTCTTGCTCTACAAAACCAATGCTGGTGCGTGAAATACTCTCAGCACCCACGTTTGTGGTTAATACCAAGACTACATTACGGAAATCAGATTTACGACCATTGTTATCAGTCAGTGAACCATGATCCATAATTTGTAAGAGCAAGTTAAAGACATCTGGATGCGCTTTTTCTATTTCATCTAACAACAAAACACAATGCGGATTTTTATGAATTGCGTCGGTGAGCAAACCACCTTGGTCAAAACCCACATAGCCCGGAGGTGCACCAATTAAACGCGATACCGCATGACGTTCCATATACTCAGACATATCAAAACGTACCAGCTCTACACCTAATAATTTCGCCAATTGCTTGGTGACTTCGGTTTTACCCACACCGGTTGGGCCTGCAAAAACAAAGCTACCTACGGGTTTATCTGGTGATTTTAGCCCTGCACGAGACAATTTAATGGCCGATGCAAGTGCTTCAATGGCTTCATCTTGACCAAACACCACACGTTTTAAATCGCGCTCCAAGTGACTAAGTACAGTTTTGTCATCTTTAGACACTGTCTTAGGTGGAATACGAGCAATTTTAGAGACAATATCTTCGATATTTTCTACGCTAATTACCGTGTCATCTTGTTCGGCTTTTAAACGACGCTGTGCACCGGCCTCATCAATCACATCAATGGCTTTATCAGGTAAAAAACGATCGTTAATAAATTTCGCTGACAATTCAACCGCTGCAATTAAAGCTGCATCGTCGTATTGCACATGATGAAAATCTTCAAACTTAGACTTTAAACCGCGTAAAATATCAATGGTTTCATTAATAGAAGGTTCATTGACATCAATTTTTTGGAAACGACGCGCAAGTGCATGGTCTTTTTCAAACACCTGACGATACTCTTGGAAAGTCGTTGAACCAATGCAACGTAAAGTCCCATTAGACAATGCTGGCTTAATTAAATTTGATGCATCCATGGTGCTGCCCATGCTTGAGCCTGCCCCAATAATCATGTGAATTTCGTCAATAAACAACACGGCATCGGGCTTTTTCTTTAATGCATTCAGCAATTGCTTTAAGCGTTTTTCAAAATCACCACGGTACTTAGTACCTGCCACTAAAGCACCAATATCCAGGCTATAAATTTCAGCATTGGCCAGTGGTTTAGGTGCTTTACCATTGACAATCAGCCATGCTAAACCTTCAGCAATTGAGGTTTTACCTACACCTGGATCACCCACCAATAGCGGGTTATTTTTACGACGACGACATAAAATTTGCGCGGCACGTTCAATTTCTTTTTCACGGCCAATTAAAGGATCGGTTTTGCCCTTTTGTGCCTCAATGTTCAAGTTGGTGGCATATAGCTCGAGTGGACCTGCATTGGCAGCACTGCTGCTGTCACCTTCGACTTCTT
>Ga0172378_10004116_pt1 | contig 13655 bp, 8 predicted proteins | sample GrowelOW332metaG_FD_119755 | JGI IMG/M metagenome (GOLD analysis project Ga0172378, IMG submission 119755) | Groundwater microbial communities from an aquifer near a municipal landfill in Southern Ontario, Canada - Pumphouse #3_1 metaG | ecosystem: Environmental > Aquatic > Deep subsurface >... | reverse complement strand
ATCATAGTAGTCAGAATCCAGGTTCCCGTCGGAAAGATCATCCATCAGGAAGTTCCCCATGGCCATTCCCTTGGAGGTATCACTCGTCATATAACGGTACTGGGCACCGCTCATGAAGCCGCGATCGAAGTACCATGTGGGATAAAGGGTGGCATCCGAGGAGTCGGAGATATTGATGAAAAGTGGGTCTCCCACAGATGCCCCGCTTGAAGTAGAGTAGCTGAATTCCGGCATCAGAAAACCGGTTTGCCTTGTATTCTTTACCGGCAGAATCATATATGGAGAGTAGAAAATCGGTACGTCCTTAATGCGGAAACGGGCGTTTTTCATGACGGCATATCCGCCTGTGGTTATTTTTGTATCGGAGGCGGCAATAGACCACGGGGCGGTCTCTCCCTTTTTCAGTTTACAGGTAACTGCCCAGCCAGACGCAATTTCATAGGTCTCATAGCCGGTTTTTTTGATGGTTTTCCCTTCAAGATGTAACTGGAGGTCTTTGCGGACGATAGTGGCTTCTGAAAACTCTCCGGTCTCGGTTTCGAGATTGAGCGAGCCCTCTTTGGCAACCAGATTGTCGTCCGGCCCCTGAATACTGACATGCCCTTTGACTTTGATGGTCTTCAATTCCACATCATAGGTCATCCAGTCTGCTTTGATGATGACTGTGGTTTTATATTTTGGCACTGCTGCTTTTTCAGCCTCGGCAGCCGTAATCGCTGAAACATCCTCCTCTTCACCCAGCAGTTCATTCCATGCGGTCAATGAGCTCTTTTTCTGGGGCATGTTGATCGGCAGTTTCTCTTTCTTCACCAGAACGACGTTTCCTTTGGCGACGATACTTTTCGGGTGGTCGAAGTTGATTACTTTATCAGCCGTAATGTTCCACTCTTCTGTAGACGTATTCTCTGCAGCAAGCACGTTGCATGGGATAAGTAAGATAACCATGGAGAGCAGGGCACCACCGAAGAGGCCGGTGTGAACTGTTTGCGAGACGGGGGAGTTCAACCTCAGGTTGCGGCAGGACTGTCCGGAGAGACGAGGGGGGGTATTTAGTGACATGTTAACCGTATTTCTGAAAGTTATATTAAGTGGTGGCAGTGCGGCGAACGAGGCGGGCAGCGAACGACGACTGCGAGAGAAACACAAAATTACCAGAAGTTTAAAAATTTGAATCTTTATGTCCAGAGTTTACGGGGCTCGGTGGGACGTGTCAAGATTAAAGTATTAAAGTGCGGCCCTGTCAGGTAAATTCATAACTGATAGAAAATGCCGGTCGATTCCAGGGGGAAACACTGATAATCAGTAAATAATAATTGTGTTTACATGAAAACGGCATTAAATATCAGATGCGTAATGTTTTCCTTCGGTTTTCTTCTGCAATTACAGAAGTCACCAAAAAACAACAGCAAAGGAACCATTACGTTACGATGAATAGAGCCGGAAGTGTGTTGAAACTGATATGCCTGAAAATGACCGTGTTGCGGTGCAGAGGGCAGGCTTCAGCATGTTTTTGGAAAGAAAAACGAAAGAATGTTTCCCGACGCAGTCTATTGCTGTATTTCCAGTGTCACACTGTTGTTGTGCCACGGCGCGGGGGGCGAGGGTATTAAATGAGCGAAGGTAGCGACAAGAAAGAACCGAAAAAATCAATCAAAGCAACAACCGGAGCATGGTGGAAAAGCACCAGTTCAATAGAGAGCAGTGAACCGGTTGAAAAGAAAAAAACTCCTGAAAAAAAGGAAAAGACAGTAGAAAAAACCGCAGTAGAACCTGTGAAAACGGAAGCTGCAACGGATGAAAAGAAGCCTGTTCGCAAACGGAGCAGCCGCCGTCGGAGTTCGAGCAGAAAAAAAACAGAAACTGCCAGTGTTGCTCCGATCGGAGAAGAAGGTGATTCTCCGGCAGCAGCTGAAAAAGAAAAGTCAGATTCTGTGGAGGTCCCGGCCGAAAAACTCGAAAAATCGGCCTCCCGAAGTCGCAGCAGGCGTCCTTCCAGTCGGCGGGGGCGTAAGCCTGCAGTTGCAAAAGAGAATGACGCAGATTCCACTCCAGAGATACCTTCTTCCTCTGACCAGGAGGCCGTTGCAGCACTTTCCCCTGTAGATCTTCCAGAAGAAGGAGCTGAAGGTTCCCCCTCCATTCCTGTAACCGTGCTTGATAAATCTACCACAGATGAGGCCCGGATCGAAGTTGCGGATACCCTGATGGCGGGTCCTGAAATTCTTGAGGCGGAAGAAGTGTCTCCTCCTGCGGAGCTGTTTTCATCTACGGATGAATTAACTGAAAAAGAGAAATCTGCTCAGTCTGAATCAGGGCAGGCACACAGTCGCCGTGGAAGAAAAAATAGCCGGGGAACAAAAAAGGCAAACACCGAAGAGGTTGATGCTGAAAGCAGCCTGCCTGAGGGAAAAGAAAAGAGTGGTGACAAGGCTGAATCCTGCAAATCAATGAAGCTGTTGATCAATGCCGAAGAGCCGGAAGAGTGTCGCCTTGCTCTACTTGAAGATGGTCGACTTGAGTCTATTCACGTCTCCACCGTTTTCCGGGCGCAGCGAAAAAGTAATATATATAAAGCAAAGGTGGTGGCCATTGAGCCCAGCCTCCAGGCTGCCTTTGTTGATTATGGTACAGAAAAGAACGGTTTTCTGCCCTTCAGTGAAATTCATCCCGAGTATTTCAAAGCCAATCTGCCAGACGATGTGCGCGAGAAGGTTGAAAAGCAGCAGTGGAAAAAGCTTTCCATCACCGACGTTCTTGAACGCGGTCAGGAGTTGCTGGCCCAGGTTGTGAAAGAAGAGATTGGTCGCAAGGGTGCCAATATGACCACTTTCCTCTCTATACCAGGACGCTGCGTGGTCTTGATGCCCGGTTCTGATTCTGCAGGGATCTCCCGCAAAATCTCCGGGGAGCAGCGGCGTGGTCAGCTCAGGGACATCATGAAGGGCTTTGATATCCCTGAGGGGACAGGCTGGATTGTGCGTACGGCGAGTTCCGAGATTACTGAAAGTGCCCTGTCGCGGGATACCGATTATCTGCTTAAACTGTGGAGGGATATTCGGGAGAGAGGGCTGGCTCTGAAGGGTGTCGGGCTTCTCTACGAAGATCATCAGACTGTTGCCCGCTTTCTCCGGGAGCATTTTGATCCGGCCATCGAAGAAATTCTTGTTGATGACCGAACAGCCCTGGAGCAGGTGAAGGATTTCGTTGCCATGCAGCCCAAAGCACAGCAGAAGGTGCGGGTGCGATTGCATCAGGGAGCTCGACCGATCTTCAACATGTACAGCGTGGAAGAGCAGATTGAGCAGATCTATCAGCCACAGGTCAACCTGCCCTCCGGCGGGTCCATTGTCATCGACCCTACTGAGGCGCTGGTTGCCATTGATGTGAACTCCGGTTCTACTTCCAAGGGCGCCAATTTTGAGGAGTCTATCTTTCAGGCGAATATGGAAGCCGCCACGGAACTGGCCCGTCAGCTTCGTTTGCGGGATCTTGGAGGCCTTGTGGTGGTAGACTTTATCGACATGCGCAGTCGCAAGCATATCCTGGCGGTGGAGAAGCAGGTTAAACAGGCCATGAAACGCGATAAGGCGAAGGTCGACTTTAACAAGATTTCAAAGTTTGGTCTGATGGAAATCTCTCGCCAGAAGCTGGGGGCACCCATTGAGTCTGGCAACTATCGTGTCTGCGAATACTGCAAGGGACGGGGATCCATGCGTTCCGTGGAGACCCTTTCGCTTTTCTATCTGCGCCGGATCCAGACTGGTGCCAGCCGCAATCCGGTGGAACGCGTGGAGTGCAACTTTCCCCTTGATGTTGCTTCCTATCTGCTGAATCACAAGCGGGCTGAGCTTATTGAAATGGAGAAGCGTCAGCAGGTGGAGATTGAGATTATCGGTCATTCCAGTATGAAGCCGGCGGATAATGAAATTATCTTCCGTAAAAAAGAGAAAGAGAATGAGAATGAGGGGCACGGGCGGGAAAAGTAAATTTTTCACACTGTAGTGAATATTCTGCTTGAGTCTCGCGCGGAAGTGGGGTATATAGCATATCTCCAATGCACCAGTAGCTCAGCTGGATAGAGCGCTTGGCTACGAACCAAGAGGTCGGGGGTTCGACTCCCTCCTGGTGCACCAGTAAAAAAATCAAGGGGTTTGTGACAATTTGTCGCAAACCCCTTTTTTTTCGTTTGTAGCAGGCCCGGTCGGTGTAGTTTGAGCTGCTCATCTCTGCGAAAGTGAATCTGGCTTCCGATGAGCCGATGCTGCCCGATAAATCCTCCCACATTCCTTCTATTACCCTTCTTCTTGATTTTTTTCAGCAGGGTGGTGCGCTTGAGGTTGAGTAGTTTTGCCGCCTCCTTTTTGTTGCCGCCCGTTCGCCGCATAGCCTTGATAATGAGCTGCGTTTCGTAGTCATTAATCAGTTTGTTAAAGTCTACTCCGCGTCCCCATTTGGTCTCTCCAGTCAGACAGTTCGGTATTTCCGTACTGGCTGGATTTTCACTCACCAGCGTCTGATTCGGATTGGAGAACTTAAGGGTGAAACCCTCCGGTACTTTGACGTTCTGAAAGTGCTCCGGCAGGTTAGTTCGCTTAAAGTGTTTATCTGCAAAGAGGAGGGGCATCTGCTGGAAGAGATTTTCCCGTTCACGGACCTTGCCACGCCAGTGATAGTTGATGACGGCGGCCAGCGCACCATGAAAAAAAGAGAAAGGTTGCCGCCCTTGTTTTTCTGCATATCAGGTAAGGAAATTGTTGATCAGCCAGGGCCGATCAGCGGGAATCAGTGGCAGAATGGAACGTTGCGTGTATCTGCTGTGGACAGTATGCAACAGCTCCAGTTCATTGTCGCCAGCACTCAGTTTGAGGTCGAGGAGGATGCTCCCGGGAACTCCGACAGAGAGTTACTTGAGCAAATCTCTGTCGGAGTGGTGACACGGGTAATGGTGTGATCGCAGGTGAAGTTGAGTTCGCCGAGGGCGGTATCAGCGGTGTCCGACCGGGCTGCGAAAAGAATGGTTGTTGTTGCCATGATGATTGTTTAATAAAAAAGTGATGTCCGGTCTTCTTACATGAGGCCAGCGAGTTTGCTTGAGGTTCCCGCATGTTCAAACTCAACAGCCATGCAAATTAACGGAGGACTTTCATGGCGATGGTTGAATGTTTTTCGGGGAGTAAATCAAAGCCTTTCTCCATGGAGGTGACGATGGTCAAGTTCTGCAGCCGGAGAACGGTGGCCAGCCGGGGTGACTGAGTTTGTCTGTGCTGCCTCCCCCACTGAAATTCCGGATGGGGCAACAATGGGGACATCTTTTCCGGCCTTCGGGCGTTTCTGCATCTTCAGGGTGTCGTTTACGAAAAAGACCGTAAAACAGGCCTGATCCTCACAGTGAAAGAGCTGTCCTTCCGCCTTAAGTTTGAGACAACTCCTATGGGTATCTTGAATAATCGTCTATCTTCCTGTGCCTCGAATATGAACGAAATACAAAATTATTCGAAGGACCCTTATGCTGTATTTATACGTTTATCAAGAGTCAATATTCTTACACAACTCTTCTTTTTAATGCTGCCGTCAGGTAAAAACAACTCAATCCCCCCATTTTAGCGGAGATAAAGCGAGTTCGTCAGTGTCGTAAATCTTCGTGTGGAAATTTTGACATGCATACCAAAAACTTATTACTTTCTCTGCTCCTTTTGTTATCGACAGTTACTCCGATTTCAGCATCAAGTCAGGCTGGCAAAAACTTTTCAGGGACCGTTCTCAAGGTGATTGACGGTGACTCCCTGATTGTCAGCCGCGGGCGTGGCAGGCAGGAGATTCGCCTTTATGGTGTTGATGCCCCGGAGTTTGATCAACCCGGTTCCTTTGCCTGCAAAAGATGGATGCGTGATCATGTTGCCGGCCGGAATGTGTCCGTGCTCGGCGTTGATTATGATCGTTATGGCCGACTGGTTGCTGTCGTTAAGGTGGACGGCAGGGCGGTCAACGGCCTCCTCGTTGAGCATGGACTGGTGTGGGTGTATGACCGTTACTGCCACAAAAGCATCTGTCGAGACTGGAAGAGTGCGGAAAAGCAGGCAAAGTCGCAAGGCCGTAATCTCTGGCGCAACCCGCATCCCATTCCACCCTGGGTGTGGCGACATCGGAAGCCAAAGCACCATAAATAATTGCAACTTCTGTGTATTGTGTCGATTTTTTATCGAATTATTTTTTTGTTACGTGTACTGTGGTATAAAATTTTTTACCAACAGAGGAAAATGTTCTAATTTTTAAACTTGAATATTATGAAAAAAAGAACTGTAATTGTTGTTTCGGTCCTTATCCTTGGTTTCTCTGGCCCTGTTGCGAGCTATGCTGCAAGTGCTACTGCCCGGGAAAATTTGCACATTCTGCTTGAAACCCGTACCTGTCAAAACTGCGATCTCTCTGGTCTGGATCTCAACAGGCTGGATTTAAGTGGTGTGGATTTACAGGGAGCTGACCTGTCTCTTTCGAGCTGTAAGTTAACCAATTTCTCTGGAGCGAATCTCAGCAAGGCGAAACTCAATGGAGTTTCCTTTGATGGTGCCGACCTTGGGGAGACTGACCTGCGCGGGGCAGATTTGCGTGGTGCGCGGGTAGATTCGGCCTATCTCAACGGAGCAAAAACCTCCGGCAGGATTGTTGAAAAGGAGCAGATAGAGAGTGGCGGAAACGCCTCTGGTCCCCGCAAAGAGGTGAAAAAAGACGACGCAAAATCGAAACGGCGTCCGATGGCCGGACAGGTGAATCTCGCACCTTCTCATCTCGACTCGGGAGTTCCTGCACTGCAGTCGAATCAGGCCAAACAGATCCAGGCTATGGTAAAAACAGGAAAAGCTGCCCCCGTAAAATTGCCTATGATGGCGCCTGTTGCCGTGATAATAGTCGCCCCGAAAGAGAAAAAACTTAAAGCGTCAGACTTTCAGCCTGAGTCTGATGTGGCTTCAGTAAAACCATTATTGATTCGCGCAACCCGGAAGAAAGTGAAGAAGTCTTCCGATACCGTGGAATTGTCGGAGAATGGAAAGCTCACTATCCATGCGGAGAAAAAGAAAAAATTTTCTAAAACTCCTGCAGGCAATGATGACCGTACCGAGGCTGTTGCCGCGCTTACCCGCAGCCAGTTCAATAATGTGGAGGACGGGTATGAAGAGACCGGGGTTGTTTCTGTACCGCTGGGGAGTGAAGCGGATGAAAGTGAGATTGAGGGAGGCCATCTGATTGAGATTGACCGGGAGTCTCATTTCAGCGGAGGAGGGCGAGAAACGCCTTCTCTGGCAACGTCGCAGGATGACTCCTCCGGATCGTCTGCAGGGTCTGTTGTTTCTCCTGCTGCATTTCCTGGATCTGCGGCCCCAAAAATAAAATCTCTGCGGGCTGTGCGTGAGGTTTCCGAAGTGCAGGCAGTTGCTGCCGGGGAGAATGCGGCGAAAAAAAAAGCTGTAAAAACGTCAGTGCCTTTTATTCAGCAACGGACCAATTCTGTCAAAGATATGACATCGTCTCCCGCAGCGCGGAAGGTGCTGACTCTCCCCGAAGGGGTCAAGGTCGTGAAGGCTGATAAAGTAAAGAAACGTCCCGGCAATAATAATCTCAGCAGTAAAAAGAAGGCACAGCTTGAGATGCTCAAGCGTAAAAACAAGTGTTATGCCTGTGATTTTGCAGGTATTGATTTCTCCGGAGAGAATCTTGAAAATGTTGACCTGGAAGGAGCGGATCTTTCTGGATGTGATTTTTCCAAAGCGAATCTTAGAAGAGCTAACCTCAAGGCGGTTAATCTGCGTGGTGCAAATCTGAGGGAGGCCAATTTGCAGGGTGCTGATTTTTATAAGGCTGATCTTGCCGGTGCCGACCTGTCCGATTCCAAAGTGAAAGGTGCCTCCTTTGATGGTGCAAGCCTGCAGGGGACACTCGGTATTAAAAAAAAGGAAAGGGAATAGATTCCAGCCTTTGGGTTCCCATTTGAGTCCTGCGCTGTCATAAAAAAGAGGCTGTCCCGTGATTTCGGGACAGCCTCTTTTTTGTTTTCAAGGTCTGTTAGAGGCAGAGACGACCAATTGGGACGTCTCTGCTCGTTGATAAACAGAGACCTTCATTTTTAACGTCGCCCCCGGAGCAGCAGAACCAACTTTGTTGATCATAATTTCAACGAAGAGAACACGGTATAAGGGTACCTTGAAACAGCTTGTGTTTCGTTTATATCCGAGGCACAGGAGGACCTTTCTTGCAGCCATGGTTGATCACGGAGTCTATCGCTTCCCTGGAGTTTAGCGCTTACCTCGACGTCTCGTTCCCTGCTTTGTCGGAGGATAATTTTTTGCCTGTAACGAAGAAGATGGGTGAAAGACTGGTTATTCAAGGTACACCTGAAGGTGTATTTTCTCTGAGGGAGGATTAAATCGAAGCAGGGCTGGATATTGTCCGTTTACAGCCAGGTATTGAAAAAGAACAGGTTAAATCAACGGTCTAAAAAAGCAGTTTGATGAAAGATGTGTGCCTTCTGTTGTCAGCCCTCTCTCTTTATGGAAAAAAGAATCAAATTTCGGACTGAAGCAGGTGGAGAAAAGGGGACGTGGCAGATGCGCCGCGCCCCTTTTGGGATTGATCAATCGGGCAGTAAAAAATTTTCAGCGGATATCCTTTACTTTGGCGGAAAGTCTTTCAATACAGCCTGTACCAGTCTTTTCGCCGCTTCATTGCGTTCCAGAGGAGATGCTTCGTGACCCGGGGGAAATTCCGCTCCGGAGGCACGCCAGACAAGCTGTTTGTTGTCGCTGCGGTAGAAGGAAATAATAACCTTCACCTGGTGATACTGATGCACGGTGTCTCCGCAGCCGAACATGCTGCCCATACCGAGGCCGTGGCCGTTACTGTCCCCTCCGATACCCATTGCGGGGGGGTGTTCAAGGACATCCTCCATCGTGTAGCCGAGGGTCACGAGCCAGGCTGGAATTGATGCCTTGAGAAAACCTTTTTCGTTCATTACCTGATTGAGGGCAGTATAAAAACGAGTACGCTCCAGTTCATCGCGGTTGAGTGTCCCGCACTCGTTCTTCTGTCTCTCTTCCCACAGACTCCATGTTTTGGAGGCATTCTGGAAATCAGTCTTGAGATCATAGTCAGTCTCCACCTGCGGGTGGGAGCAGGCGGTGAGCAGCAGGATTATGGTCAAGAGGAGCAGTTGCAGTGGTTTCATAATGCAGTTTTCAAACTACCCTTTAGAGGTTGGCTTTGGGGATGCATCACCTATTTTGAAGATTCAATTATTTTACTGTTCCGATTTCAAAACTGCAAGGAAAGCAGTCTGCGGAATATCCACATTCCCCACCGTTTTCATCCGTTTTTTCCCTGCCTTCTGCTTTTCCAGCAGCTTGCGTTTCCGACTGATATCGCCACCGTAGCACTTGGCGGTTACGTCTTTGCGCAGAGCAGAGACATTGGTCCGCGCAACAATGTTGCCGCCAATGGCAGCCTGAATAGCGATTTTGAACATCTGTCGGGGAATCTCCTGCTTGAGCATTTCGCAGGCATGCAGCCCGCGGGCACGGGCATTGTTGCGGTGGACAAGCTGAGAAAGAGCGTCCACCGCCTCACTGTTGACAAGGATATCAAGTTTTACAAGGTCCGCCCGGCGGTAATCAAGCAGCGCATAGTCAAAGGAGCCATATCCCTGGGTGATGGATTTCAGTTTGTCGTAAAAGTCGTAGATCACATCTGCGAGGGGCAGTTCCACCGTCAATTCTATGCGTCCTGGAGTTGGGTAGTGGAAACTGGTGTTTTCCCCGCGGCGCTCACGACAGAGCGTCATTACCGTACCCATGTAGGTCTCCGGCATGAGGATGGTTGCCTTGATGAAGGGTTCTTCAATGTGCTCAATGTGGGCAGGATCAGGGAAGTGGGCGGGGTTGTCCACTACGGTTTCCTTCCCGTTGGAGAGGAAGAAGTGATACTGCACTGAGGGTACGGTGAGGATAAGGCTGATGTCGAACTCGCGCTCCAGACGCTCCTGAATTACCTCAAGGTGGAGCAGACCGAGAAAGCCGCAGCGGAAACCGAAACCGAGGGCGGCGGAGCTGTCTTTTTCGAAGGTGAGGGCTGCGTCGTTGAGCTTAAGCTTTTCCAGAGCCGTGGCAAGATCCTCATAGTCATCAGTGGAGATGGGGTAGAGCGACGAGAAGACCACCTGCTGCACCTCCTTGAAGCCAGGGAGCGGCCTGGCAGCGGGGTTTACCACTGAGGTGATGGTATCGCCGGGGCGGGTGTCCTCCACCGTTTTGATGCCGGCGAGAATATAGCCGACCTGGCCGGCGGAGAGCTGTTTGCAGGACTCACGATGCAGTTTAAAGAGGCCAACCTCTTCCACCCTGTACTCTTTGCCGGTGGACATAAAACGGATGGCGTCTCCTGCCTTTACCGTGCCGTTGATAATCCGCACACTGATGAGGGTCCCTCGGAAGGAGTCGTAGTTTGCATCAAATATCAGGACCTGCAGAGGTGCTTCGGAGGAGCCTTGCGGCGGTGGCAGCAGAGTGACGATGGCTTCAAAGATTTCTTTTACACCCTGACCTGTTTTAGCTGAGCAATACTGTACGTGATCGATGTCGAGGCCGAGATCATCCTCAATTTGCAGCGCAACGCCTTCCGGGTCGGCGGAAGGGAGGTCAATCTTGTTGATCACTGGAATGATTTCAAGATCATTTTCCATGGCCAGATACAGATTGGCGAGGGTCTGAGCCTCTACGCCCTGAGCGGCGTCAATGAGCAGCAGGGCGCCTTCACAGCAACTGAGCGCTCGACTTACCTCATAGCTGAAGTCCACGTGTCCGGGGGTATCAACGAGGTTAAGAGAATAGGTTTTGCCATCGGCTGCGGTGTAAGGCAGACAGATCGTTTGACTTTTGATGGTGATCCCGCGTTCTCGCTCAATATCCATATTATCAAGCAGTTGATTTTTGAATTCACGGTCACTGACGAGGTCGCAAAGCTGGATCATACGGTCGGCAAGGGTCGATTTCCCGTGGTCGATATGGGCGATAATACTGAAATTTCGGATGTTATTCATGGAAGTTCGCTGGAGGCGTGTTGAAACCGGATGGATGTGGTATAATATACAACCCCACAAAGAAAAGATAAAAACGATTGAGATTGTGTTTTCTATCACATCTGGCGGGCGTTGGGAACAGAATTCTCCGCCAGCATTGCCATTCGGCAACAGGACAACCACCCCCCTCAACGAGGAATCATGAGTAAAACCACCCCTACTGAAGCCGTGGAAGTTGAAAATGACAAGGAGACTCCTGCAACTGAGCAGAAGAACTTCTCTGACAATTATTTCAACCCCCTCGTCTCCCTCTCTGATGATGTAAATCTTCCTGCAGTCAGTAATCCGGCGCTGCACCGTTATCTGCAGGAGATCAGTCAGTATGAGTTGCTCAGCCGGGAAGAGACCGATGAACTGGCAATCAAATTCAAGGAAGAAGGTGACCAGGAAGCGGCATATCGTCTAGTCAGTTCCAACCTTCGTCTTGTGGTCAAGGTTGCGATGGATTTCCAGAAATACTGGATGCAGAACTTCATGGATCTGATCCAGGAGGGAAATGTCGGTCTTGTGCAGGCGACACGTAAATTTGACCCCTACCGGGGTGTTAAATTTTCTTATTATGCCGCCTACTGGATTCGCGCCTATGTCCTCAAATTTATCATGGATAACTGGCGTCTGGTGAAAATTGGTACGACCCAGGCTCAGCGTAAACTTTTCTTCAGCCTCAACAAGGAGCGTAAGCTGCTGGAGAGCCAGGGCTTCAATCCGGAACCAAAACTGCTTGCCGAACGCCTCAACGTAAAAGAGAAAGAGGTTATTGAGATGGAGCAGCGGATGGACAACTGGGATGTCTCACTTGAGAGCCCGGTACGTTCAGATTCCGATGATGAACAGAAGAGTTTTCTACCGAGCAACGGCCCCGGGATTGAGTCGGTGGTTGCCGGTCGGGAGGTGAAAGAGCGTCTTACGGAGCTTATTACAGCCCTTAAGGACAAGCTCAACGACAAGGAGCGGATGATACTTGAGCAGCGCCTGCTCACCGATGAGCCGCTGACTTTGCAAAATATTGCCGACAAGTTCGATATATCCCGCGAGCGGGTACGGCAGATTGAGGTAAACCTGCTGAAAAAGATGAAAGTCTATCTGGAAGCCGAAATGCCGGATATCGTTGATTATTTCGACGGGGAGAAGATAGTTATTAACTCTGGCGGTCATTGATGTCATACTGATTCTAACGCTTCCAGGGGTTCGGGGTGCGTTTTTTTGTTTTTACTCCCGGGACCTTGAATAACTTTGATATCGGAGTATAGCACTTGCCTCCGAGAATAATTTTTTGACTGTAACGAAGACGATGGACGAAAGACTGGTTATTCGATGTTTCCTACTGACAGACAGGACGTAATATTATCATGCAGGTACCTCTTTTAGACTTGAAACCGCAGCTGGCCTCCCTTGAACCTGAAATGACTGAGGGGGTGCTCCGTGTGCTTCGTTCTACCTGTTATGTTGGTGGACCAGAAGTTGATGCCCTTGAAAATGAAATTGCTGAGTATTGTGGTGTTGGTTATGGCATCGGGGTCTCCAGCGGGACCGATGCTCTGCTGGTGAGTATGATGGGGCTCGATCTGAAACCGGAGGATCAGGTGCTTACCACTCCCTTTTCGTTCTTTGCCACCATGGGAGTCATTCTGCGGGTGGGGGCGACTCCGGTCTTTGCTGATATTGACCCGGAGAGTTTCAATATTGACCCGGAATCAATGAAAAAAATATTGAAGGCGGACACTGAACGGAAGATCAAGGCAGTTGTTCCGGTTCACCTCTATGGACAGTGCGCTGATATGACGCCGATTGTGAAACTTGCGGCGCAGTATGGACTGCCGGTGATTGAGGATGCGGCTCAGGCCATTGGTGCCGAGTATCCCAACTTTGGCGGCAGCGGAAAGAATGTAAAGGCCGGAGCGATGGGGCTGGCTGGCTGTTTTTCTTTTTTTCCGAGCAAGAACCTTGGCGGGATTGGCGACAGTGGCATGGTAGTAACCGCCGATGAGGAGTTTGCTGAAAAACTGAGACTGTTGCGCAACCACGGGGCGCATCCGAAATACTATCATAAGATGGTTGGCGGTAACTTTCGTCTCGACCCGATTCAGGCAGTGGCACTGCGTATCAAGCTGCCCCATCTGAACGATTGGCATCGGGGGCGTGCAGCAAATGCCGCGACCTATAAGCGCATGTTTGCAGAGACTGGTCTTATTGAGGCGGGTCTGGTGAAGACACCGAAGCAAGTCTATCAGGGTGAAGGGAATCTTCACATATACAATCAATTTGTATTACGTGTGCAGCGAAGGGATGAACTTGTGGCGTTTCTCCACGCGCACGACATCGGGTGTGAGATTTACTATCCGGTCCCTCTGCATCACCAGGAGTGTCTCGGCGATCTGGCTGCCAGTACAGACTGCCCCCAGGCTGACAAGGCCGCGAAGGAGGTAGCAGCCCTGCCTATTTATGCTGAGTTGACTCCTGAGATGCAGCAGCATGTAGTGGATACCATTGCAAAATTCTACAGCTGAGTAACAACTTCAAAGAAGGGTCCCTT
>Ga0172378_10004114_pt1 | contig 13657 bp, 11 predicted proteins | sample GrowelOW332metaG_FD_119755 | JGI IMG/M metagenome (GOLD analysis project Ga0172378, IMG submission 119755) | Groundwater microbial communities from an aquifer near a municipal landfill in Southern Ontario, Canada - Pumphouse #3_1 metaG | ecosystem: Environmental > Aquatic > Deep subsurface >... | reverse complement strand
GTCTCTGCAAAATATGGACTTTCTCATTTACGCTTTTGCTTAGACAGCGCTGGTAACGAGATAGCGGCGCTTGCAATGTACAACGCAGGCACTAACAAAGTTCGCAACAACAGTACTCCGCAGATGACGCTCAACTACATTTCCAAGATTGAAAATTACAGAAGCTGGCTTGAGGATAATTTTTCTACAGAAGTCCTTGCTTTCTATGAAATAGAAAATGACAACAATAAGCTTCTTGCAAAGAAATAAATACAGAAAGAGATTGTCACGCTTCGCCCACAATGACAAATGAACTATGTCATTTCAACAAAACAGTGTCCTGTCATTCCGACCGGAGTGGAGGAATCTCTTAAGTACATAAAAAAAGCTGCCGGTAACAAGTGAAGTTCACTTTTGCTTCCGGCAGCTTTTATTTTTTATGCTAAGTGCAGATTAACCAAAGATTGGACGTACGTTGATTACGCCTTCAATTTTTGCAAGGGCCGCAACTGTTGCGTCGTCTACTTTTCCGTCTACATCAATTAAGTTGTATGCCAAGTCATTTCTGTTCTGGTTAATCATTCCAGAGATGTTCATTTTTGCATTTCCTAAAACTGATGTGAACTTTGAAACAACGCCCGCTACGTTTTTGTTAGCAATGCAAAGACGTGTGCCGCCTGTTGGAATTGGAGTGTCCATTTTGCATTTAGGGAAGTTTACGCTGTTTGAAATGTTTCCTGCTTCCAAGAAGTCACGAAGTTCTTTTACTGCCATTACAGCGCAGTTGTCTTCTGCTTCTGGTGTTGAAGCGCCCAAGTGTGGAAGGCAAATTACCTTGTCATTTTTAAGAAGCTCTTCTGCTGTGAAGTCTGAAACAAATGATGCAACCTTGCCGCTGTTTATTGCCGCAAGAATGTCTTCGTTGTTTACAAGCCCGCCACGTGCAATGTTTATAATTCTAACGCCGTCTTTCATTGTCTTTAATGTGTTTGCGTTAACAAGGCCTTTTGTGTCTGGTGTTTCTGGAACATGAAGTGTAATGTAGTCGGCTTTTGTAAGAAGCATATCTAGTGTTTCTGCGTGCTTTACTTCACGGTCTAGCCTCCAGGCTGCGTCTACAGAAAGGAATGGGTCGTAGCCAATTACGTTCATGCCAAGCTCAATTGCTGTGTTTGCAACCATTGCTCCAATTGCGCCAAGTCCTATTACGCCTAAAGTCTTTCCTTTTACTTCCTGACCAATGAAGTTCTTTTTGCCTTTTTCTGCAAGCGCCGCTATTTCTGCGCCTTTTCCTGCAAGAGTTGCTGTCCATTTGTTAGCTGCAATCACTGGTCTGCTAGAAAGTAAGAGTGCAAGAATTACAAGTTCTTTTACTGCGTTTGCGTTTGCGCCTGGTGTGTTAAATACAACAACGCCTTTTTTTGCCAAGTCTGCAACTGGAATGTTGTTTGTTCCAGCGCCTGCTCTTGCAATTGCCTTTACTGTTGCGTCAAGCTGCATTGTGAGCATGTCGTGTGAGCGAACAAGAATTGCGTCTGGTTTTACAATCTCGCTTGCAATGTCATATTCTTCGCGTGGAAAATCCTCAAGTCCAATTGCGCTTATTCTATCTAATGTTTGAATCTTATACATAATATTTACCCCTAATGTAATATTTAAGTCCGTAGCTTTATATGCTGAACTTGCCGGAGCATTTGTTGCTTCGACAAGGTTCGCGAACTTTTATTTAGAAATTCTCTTTTGCAAATTTGTCCATGTATTTGATAAGAGCTTTTACTCCATCAAGTCCCATTGCGTTATAAATAGAAGCTCTCATTCCGCCAACCAAGCGGTGTCCTGCCAAGTTGACAAGTCCTTCTGCTGCGGCTCCCTTTACAAATTTGTCGTTAAGAACTTTTGCCTTGTCTGCGTCTGTTTCTTTTGTTAAGAATGGAATGTTCATAATAGAACGGCTTCCTTTTTGTGCAGTTGCATGGTAAACAGAACTGTTGTCCAAATAGTCGTAGAACATTTTTGCTTTTTCATAGTTGCGTTTCTTCATTCCTTCAGCGCCGCCATTCTTTTCTACCCAAGCAAGAACTTTGCCCATGACGTAGATTGTGTAGCATGGAGGTGTGTTGAACATAGAGCCTTCGTCGGCATGTGTCTTGTAAGTAAGCATTGTTGGAGTTCCAGCGCGTGGAGAATCTGTAATCAAATCGTCGCGTATAATTACAAGAGTTACTCCTGCTGGTGCTAGGTTTTTCTGTGCTCCTGCGTAGAGAAGTCCGAACTTTGAAACATCAAGCGGCTCTGAAAGTATGCAAGATGAAATATCAGCTACAAGCGGAATGTTGCCTGTGTCTGGAATATATTCGTAATGAGTTCCCATGATTGTGTTGTTAAAAGTGATATGAACATAGTCATAGTCGCCTGTTACTTTTTCTACTTTTGGAATGTAAGTGAAGTTTTTGTCTTCGCTAGAAGCAAGCTCTGTTACCTGAATGCCTAAATGCTTTGCCTCTGCTTCTGCTTTTTTTGCCCATACGCCTGTTTTAATATAAGCGGCTTTGCCTGTCTTGTTTCCAAGATTTAAGGCTACCATTGCGAACTGAGTTGAAGCTCCACCTTGTAGGAAAAGAACTTTATAGTTGTCTGGAACATTCATCAACTTGCGGACTAGTTTTTCTGTGTTTTCAATGATTGGTTTGTATGCAGAAGAGCGGTGGCTCATTTCCATAACTGACTGGCCAGTGCCATTGTAATCTAGCATTTCTGCTGCGCACTCTTTTAATACTTCTTCTGGAAGGCAGGAAGGACCTGCTGAAAAATTGTAAACTCGGCTCATTTTTGTACCCCTTTGTACATACGACTTTTATATCAGACTGCAAAAGCTGTCTGTTGGTTTGCAAAAGCAAACTTATTTTACCAAAGCAAACGCTTTGTTGGTTCAAGCTTTACTCTGCTGAAAAGATTGCCACGTCACTTCGTTTCTCGCAATGACATATCATTTAACCAAAGTGAATTGCTTTGTTAATGTCATTCCGACCGAAGTGGAGGAATCTCCGCAATTAGTTAGCTGAAAGTGTTTCTAGCGATGTTAGCAGTGAAACATTTTCCACAGCAGTTTTTTTTGGAACTGTAAGAACACATGATGTAAAATTAACAATTCCCTTAATGCCGCAAGAAGAAAGTTTTTGGGCAGTGCCCTGGGCTTCTTCTTGTGGAACTGTAAGAATTGCGTACTTGATGTGCTCTGTCTTTATCACGCTTTCTAACATTGTTGTTGGATGCAGCGGGAACACTGAGCGCAGAACTTCTGTACGGTTTACGTTTGAGTCAAAACCCGCCACTATTTGGAACGGTGATGATTCAAGTTCCGTGCTTTCAAGCAATGCCTGTCCTAATTTTCCTAGCCCCACAATGCAGCACTTCTGCCTTTCTTGTGTAAGATTCAAAGCTTTGACTATTGCGGCTTTAAGTTCGGCTATTTTGTAACCGTTGCTTGCGCCGCAGCAGACATCAAGCAGTGAAATGTCTTTCCTTATAACTGCGGAAGAACAACCTGTTAGAGCTTCAATCTCTACAGATGTGATTGTCTTTTTGCCACAGCCGGAAAGCAGCCTTTCTAGAAGAACAAGTCTTCTTTTGGACGGACCTGGGATTGCCTTCATTACGCACTTCCTGATACGTTTGCAAATTTTTTACAAGCAATGCCGTGTCTGTAAAATTGTATTGTGAAAAATATCACAGTATTTTGCAAAAATATGCTTTGAATTTAATGCTTAAAGTTGTTTTGGTCAAATGAAAATAGACGATTTTGAGTGAATAAAAGCCTTTTTTACGTTGAAATCAGCGGAATTCATTATAAAAAGTGTTTTATTGTGATTTATTTCACAGTTATTTGCATTTATCGTTCTGTTTGTGTTGAAATAAACAGTCTTGTCAAAACCAAGAATTTAAGTTATTGTTCCATATCTTGCGGTTATAGTATATCGGTAGTACACGGCCTTCCCAAGGCTGTTAGGCGGGTTCGACTCCCGTTAACCGCTTAAGGAAAAAAACATATCTTACTAAAATAAATCATTAAAATTAAAAACAATCACAACTTACTTAAATTAGGGAGTCGAACCACGTAGTGAGCGCGTGGCAGGTGCCACGAAAAGGCGACAGGAAATTGATCATGAGCGAAAGCGCATAATATAATAATTTCCTTGAAAATGCACGACGAAGTCGTGATGTCGCCGTCAGCGAACGAAGGCGGGGTGGAAGGAGCAGACACTACGTCTGCGACTGGAACCCTTCGACGGTTTGCGAAGCCGAGATTGTTATTAGCACAACAAAAGGTATGGCATAATTCCCGTTAACCGCTTAAAGAAAAAACATATCTTACTAAAATAAATTATTAAAATTAAAAATAATCACAACTTACTTAAATTAGGGAGTCGAACCACGTAGTGAGCGCGTGCTGTTTTACAAAATTTTACATAAAGCTTAAAATTTAACAATACTTTAAGCAAAATAAAAAAATACTCTTCTATATATAATATCTCCAAAATTATACGCTTGCAAATGAAATTCAAGTGATATATTATAAGATTCTTCAAAATGGGTTTTAATAAAAAGTGTGTTAAAATCCATTTAAAAAGAATTATCATTTATTGATAAAATAAAACTAACAAAAAGTGTAACAAATAATGTTTTTTCTAATTGTTAAAAAAAATTTGTCTCTTTTTGAACAGCTGATATTAAAAATCAATTTGAATGAAAAATAAAAGTTCATTTAACAGGAGAAATGTATGCGTAAATTCTTAAAGAAGAATCACAAACTGGTTCTTATGATTTCAGCCCTTGCTTTACTTGCAGGATGGAGTGCTTTTGCAAAAGAAAGTCCTGAAATGGTAAAACAGGAAGAAGGTTTTTATTACGGTTACGGCAAAGGCTCAACTGTAGAAGAAGCAGCCCTTGAAGCAAAAAAGGATCTTGTTTCAAATGCATTGACAGAGACTCTTAGAGCAACAAATCCAACTGCTGCTAGAGTTAATGCAAATGAGCAGTCTATAAACGACAGGCTTGGAGACATAAAGCCTTATGTTCAGTCAAAAGACAAAAAACATCCTTCTCTCACATATCGTATGAAGATTGCAGATTGGGATAAAAAAGAAAAAGCTTATTCAGAAAAACTACGGACAGAGCTTACTTTAAAATACAATGACGCAAACGCCTCTTCAACAGGATCGGATAAAATAAATAAATCTCTTGAAATTTTAAAAAAACTTGCAGATGTTGGTGAAACAGATTTACTAACTCTTCAGGCAGAAGGCACTGAGCTAGTTTCAAGCAAAGTTGAATCAATTTGTTCGGCAGCTTGCAAGAATATTACATTTACACTTTCTGTAAAAGATGGTTTTGTTGACTCTAATACAAAATTTTCTGTTGAGGCCAATGATAAATCTGGAAAAGCAGTTGCAGGTTTAACACTTACAGCTTCTTGGGAAATTCCTGAGCTCTTTTCAAATTCAACCGCAGAAGTTTCAGAGTCTATTTCATTAGTTAAAACAGATTCAAACGGAATTGCGTTTATAGATTTTCCAACATCTTCTGATTTTATAAACAGATCTGTAACACTTGTTGTTTCAACAGCGCTTTCTAAGTCTGTGCCTTTATCATCATTAAGAAAAATTGATGCTGAGAATTCAATTGATGGCTGCTATGTTCAGTGTGATGATATAGAAAACTATTTAGGTTTTGTAACAGTTCCAGAAGGTGAATTTAACGCCGGCTCTGTAGCTCAAGACACTCGTGCTGGAAAAAAAGAAGCTTCTCATGTTGTAAAAACAGACTCTTATAAAATAGAAACTGCTCCAGTAACAAATGCTCAATATGCAGCTTTCTTACATGCAACTCGTTCAGAAAATATTCCTGAATACTTCTATAACTCAGATTACAATCAGGGAAATCAGCCTGTTGTTGGAGTAAGCGCAAAAGATGCTGAAGCTTATGCTGAGTGGCTTTCTTCTCAAACAGGAAAAACATATCGTCTTCCAAAAGAAGAGGAATGGGAAAAAGCGGCGCGTGCTGGCAAGGAAGTAATTTATCCGTGGGGAGACACAAGTCCTGCTGATAATGCAAATGCTAATTATAAAGGCAACGGAATTTATTCTGCTACTTCTCCTGTAGGCTCTTTTGAAAATGGAAAAAATGAGTGGGGCCTTGTAGACATGGCTGGCAATGTTTGGGAATGGACTTCTTCTTCTCATAGTGGTGATGATGCGGCTCGTATTGTAAAAGGCGGCTCTTGGATGGACGGTCCAATGGAACTTCGTATTTCAAATTTTCGCAGTGTAAATAGTTCTGAGTGTTCTGCGGATATAGGTTTTCGTCTTGTAATGGAGGTTACTAAATGAAAAAATTAGGAATTGTTGTATCAGCTTTATTAGCTCTTACTTTAGTCTCTTGCATTTCTACAAAAGGTGGTACTGCTGATGAAAGGGCAATTGCTGCTGGTATAAAGGCATGGAACGACAGAGAACCAGAAGCGGCAGCGGCTTATTGGGAAGACATTGAAGATGCCAAGGTGAAAAAAACATATCAGAATTATATTACTTTATATAATGCTGGGGTTGAGTCTCTTACAAAGTCTGATTCTATAAAATCAACAAATGAGTCAAAATTGCTTTCTGTTTGCAACTCTGCTTTAAATAGTTTTTTAGCAATTGATGAAGTATTAAAACTTCCACCTGATGTTTGTGAAAAAGGTTCGAATCTAACAGCCGGACGTATTACAGCTTTGCTTGCTTCAGAAAGTGTTTCAGCGGCAAAAAAAATGTATAACAATGCTGTTAAGGTTTATGGAAAAAGCAATGCTCTTTCTATTGAAGGTTCTGAAATTGATGTAGTTAGCTCAATAGTGAATAAAAAAATAGAGCTTAATGGAAAAGCAGACCAGACTGCTGCAATGGTGAATTTTGATGAAAAAATAGCTTCTTATGATTCAATCTTAAATGATTTTACAGCAGCAGAAAAACAGTTGGCTTCTGATGCAAGCAATGCTGGTGTCGCTAAAAAAAGTGGAACGGTTGCTTGTCTTAGAAATTTAAAGAATGCTCATCAGGATGTTGCAATTGCAAGAGCTTCTGCTATTCGTGAAGAAGCCTATGAGTATAAGGATAAAATTGGTGAAGAATTTGCTAGTGCTCCTGCCAACTCTGGAAAAAATGACAAGCAGTATTTAAAAGATATTCTAGCTCATTATGAAACAGTTAAAGCAAACATTGATAAGATTTATGAAGAGCTTTTGGTTTTTGCAGCAAAATATCCTAAGGACATAGGTCAGGATGTTATTGATGATATTACACAGCAGAAGAGAGACCTTGAAGATAAAATTGCGCAGGTTCAAAGAGAAATACGCAACATTGAAGAGGTTGAAAGCCGTGGTAAGATTGTAATGCCAGTTATGATTGGTCTTTTCAATGCAGATCCTAGTTCAACTGCAGAAAGCAAAAAAAGCCGCCCTGCTAAATTTAGCGCTACAAAGGCAAAAAAAGACGAGTACTGGTGGGGCATGGTTTCTATTCCAAATAAAGAAATGAATGACCTTGTTATTACATTAAAAGACAACCGCACTGTTCGTGTATTCTCTGAAAACACAAAGAGTGGAAAACTTATTGAAAAGAAAAATATGAAGGACTTGGTTAACCGTGGCTACAAAGTTGGAAACTCTTGGCCTGTACTAAATGCTGGCAGCCAGCTTACAAGCAACAAGTATTTCTTTGAAGTTCAAAAAGGAAAAACACCTGACTATGAGGGTGAAGTAGTAGTTTATAGTTCATTTATTGTGAGGATGCGTTAAAATGAAGATGAATAAAAAAAGCTTAATTGCTATTGTAGTTATTGCGGTTGTGCTTATTGCAGCTGTTAGCACTTTCTTTATTGTAAAGGCACAGCCAAAAGGTATTGTTGTGGCAGTTTCAACATTGCCAGATTCTTTGAACCCTGTTCTTGAACAGAACACTTCTGGGTTAAATGCAGATGAACTTCTGTTTGACGGACTTGTCAATTTTGAAGTAGATGAAACAAGCGGCAGGCTTTATTCAGAGCTTGCACTTGCAGAAAGCATTGAACAGGATAAGAAAAGCAAAAAAGACTATACAGTTTTGCTCCGTGAAGTTACTTGGCATGACGGTACACCTGTAACTTCTGCTGATGTTGTTTATTCTTTTGACGCTTATACTAATGAGGAAAATAATTCACCAAAACGTGATTATCTTATGTCATTTATAAAGAGCGTTACTGCTGTTGATGATAAGACTGTAAAAATTGAGTTCTTAAATCCTATTCCAGAATTCCGCGCTTACCCAGTTCTTACATTCAAAATTATTCCTTCTACATTTAATGGCAAAAAAATGAATGCAAATATGCGCTCTGGAGAAAACGAACGCAACTTTGCAACTGCTCCGGTTGGAACAGGTCCATTCAAGTTCTCTACATGGGAAATTGGTAAATGGGTTACATTTGCGGCTAACGGCTTGTATTTTAAAAGCGTGCCAGAAGCTGACAGTCTTGTAATCAAGCAGGTTATTGACCCTGTTATTCGTATGAACGAAATGCGCAAGGGCCGTGTAAACTTAATTCTAGAAACAAACCCTATGGACAGGGCTTCTGTAGCAAAAATTCCTAATGTTGATATTAACTCATACTTGCCTTATGCATTCTATGAAGTTGCAATCAACACAAAACTTTTCCCTAATGCAGAAGGAAGACAGTCAATGGCAATGGCGCTTGATAAAAAGAACCTTATTCCTTCAATCACAGACCAGGACACTGGTGTTATTTTGAACAACGGGCCTTTCCCTTCAAATCTATTCTCTGCAAATATTCCAGAATATGTTGACGAGCCAATGCCAAACTTTTTGCCTTACGATTTATCAAAAGCAAAGAAGTTAGCAGCGTCTGGCGGAGTTGCTGATCAAAATGCAATTTTACTTTATCCAGATTCAATGGGTGAATTTGGCACACAGATGGCAGATGGAATTGTTAAGCAGTTAAAAGAAATAGGCCTTAATGTTGAAGCAAAACGCACTGGCGACCAGGTATTTAAACGCATGGTTTATTCAGAAAAATCTTATGAGCTTGCACTTGTATACTGCGAAGGTTTTGATAATTTGTATTCAAGTCTTGGCGATTGGTATACTTCAAAGGGCGAGCAGAACATTACAGGTTTGGCAGATAGCAAATTAAATGATTTGTTTGACGCATGGAATAAAGAAATTGTAACAAAGAACTGGGTCGATCTTACTCTTCAAATTAACAAAAGAGTTTGCGATCTTTCTCCAGCTCTTTACTTGTGCTCATTGCAGAAAGATGTTTATTCACGTGGGCTTACAAATGTTGTTATTGCTACAGACAATCCTTTCCTTTCAGTAGAAAACTGGAAATTTAAGGAGTAAATCTGTATGCGTTTTTTGCGCTTTTTAGTTAAAGAATTCCTTATTCACGGCATTTTGTTTGCCGTGCTTGGAACTATAATCCTTTCTGTTTTCTATTTACTGTCTATAGGTGCTCCTGCAGACAGCTATTTAGAAACAGCAAGGTCGTTCTTTCTAATGATTTCAGGGTCAGATGACTTTTCGATGGCCCACCCTGGATTTAGTTCAGGTCAGATTATTGCGTCAGGCGCAGCTGTTACATTGCCACTTGCTTTGATTTCACTTGTAATACTTATTCTTATTGCGCTTTCTTGCTCTTCTTTTGCTGTAACAAGCAAATATTTGGCTGAACACCATGATGATAAAAAGTCTTTGTATGTTGATAAAGTTTTGAGCTTCATAATTTCAATTCTAGCGGCAGTTCCTTTGTTTGTTGGATTTTGGGTTCTTGTTGCTACAGTTGGAACAGAATCTTCCTTTATAATCATAGCATTTCTTACTGTTGTTTTAGGCGGTCTTTCTTGGGATGCCACAAACTTTCTTAAAACAGACATGCTTAGTCAAATTGATTCAACACATGCAATAGTTTATTCAACATTGGGCCACAGCTTGGGACGCTTCTTCCCAATTCCGGGCACTTATTCCGGCTACCTGTTTTCTTCAAGCTTGCCACGGTTTATTCCATACCTTGCGGGAAAAGTTCCGGCTATTATTGGCTCTGTAACAATTGCGGAAATCATTTTCTCATTTCCAGGACTAGGCAGCACTTTGCTAAGCGCATTGCAATCTGGAACAGACACAGACTTGCTTGTTGCTTCAGTGTTCATTCTTCTTTGTGTCAACGCGATTGTTGCATTCTTAGTAAAGACAATTCTGTACTTAGTTTATCCGAGGTGGTATGAAAAAGCTATTTAACGTATTAAAAATTATTCTCGTGATTCTTTTGGCTTCACCTCTGCTTATTTCTTGGATTCCGTCAGAAGTTTTTGCGAACATTGCTCCGGCAGATTTAGTTGAATCAGGTTACCTTAGCGCACTGTTTGTTTCATTCAAAGACCTTTCAATTACACTTGTTGCGACTTTGATTTTTGCAATGATAATCAGCTTGCTTTTGGGCTATGTAAGCGTTCTTTCTATGAAAGTAGGACGTGCGTTTACAAACATTCTTAACGCAGTTGAATCAATTCCTTCTATCCTTATAGCGTTGTTCTGCTATGCGCCTGTTTCTGGATATTTGGCATCTCATGGCAGCAGCGCTTCAACAACAATGTCTTTGCTTGTGTTCGTTTTAGCTGCGACTGTAACAACATTGCCAGAAGCTGTAAGAAGCATTGCAATTCCTTTGACAGATTTGTACAACAGAAAATACAGCTTGTCTTTCCGTTCATACGGATTTACAAAGCCACGTATTCTTTTTGTCTTGATGAACACTGTTTTAATGCGCGATACTTTTAAGCGTGTTGCGGCAGGCATTCTTCTTAAGACACTTGTTCTTGACTGTTCTTTTGGATTTATTATTCAGCTTGGATTTGGAAGCAACGGAACTCCGGCTCACACAAGCCCTGGAGCTTTAATTGCCGCATACAGAAAGGCTTTGTTCCCAGACAGTGGAAGTCCAATTCTTTTCTGGCTGCCTTCAATTCTTTTAATTGCAATCAGTGTTGCCTTCTTAATTCTGTTGAATAAAGACAAGGAGGAAAATGTATGACACCTATAGCGTTAAATAATTTTTCTATCCACTTAGGCGAACGTGAACTCCTTAAAAACTGCAACTTCTCTCTTGAAGCTGGCGTTTCAACTGTAATAATGGGGCCGACTGGAACTGGAAAGTCAGTGTTCTTAAAATCAATTGCTGGAATTCTTTCCACTCAGATTTTTACATTTGACGGCGCAATGAAGGTTAACGGTTTTGACGCTTATGTTAACGGTAAAAAGTCAAACTTTGCATCTTGGACAGAAATAGAAAAGTCAGGGCTTATGTTTGTACCAGCAGAAACTGCAATGGTTATGAACCCAGCTCTTACTCTTGACCAGAACTTGGCTCTTTTGGCACCTGGATGCAGACCAACAATTGTTCAAAGGCTCAAAGATTATTTTTCAATGAACTTTGAAGATTTTGCACGCCTTTACCCAGATGAAGTTTCTGGCGGAGAAATGCAGCGTATTACACTTATGATTCTTCTTTCACGTCAGGGCAACTTGATTTTGATTGATGAGCCAACTGTAAACCTTGACCGCAATCTTCGTAAGCATTTTGTTGACTTCCTTAACAAAGAAATTCTTGTAGACAAGAAGAAGACTTTCTTAATGGTAAGCCACGACTTGGACTTTATAAAAAGACTTTCCCTTGACCAAGTTTACAAACTTGAACAGGGCAACATTCATAAGCTTGACACTCTTCCAGAAATGGAAGGATACGAAAAGCCTGTTGCTAAAAAAGGCGCGTCTGGCACTGCAATTGAGTTGAAAGATGTTTCACAGACTTACTTTAAACGCGGAATATTTGGCGAAAGGACATTCACTGCGTTTAAGGGATTAAGCCTTAAGTTTGAACGTTCAACAATTTACGGTGTAACAGGACCTTCTGGCTGCGGCAAGTCTAGCATGGTAAAGGCAATTCTTCGCTTGATGGACGGCACAAAAGGCCAGATTACAATGGAAGGCAAAGACCTTGTTGAATTAAAGCCAAAAGAAAGCGGCTACGACCCTAAGGCATTTAAACCTTTCCGCAACCGCATGACTGTTGTTCAGCAGGATTCACGTTTTTCATTCTTCCCTGATCTTACAATTAGGAATTCTTTTAAGCAAATAGCAAAGGCTGGCGCAGGCGGCACACTTGAAGATTTTATTGAGAATATGAAGAAGGTTGGCCTTACAGAAGCAAACCTTGATGAATATCCACAAGCACTTTCTTCTGGTGAAATGAAGCGTATAGACATTGCGCGTGCTCTTACACAGAAGCCAGATATTCTTATGCTTGATGAAGCTTTTGCCCACATAGACTTTGACACTCGTCTTAAAGTTATGGAAGCAATTTCCGACTACCTTGCGGTTCACGCCACAATCTTGGTTCTTGTAACACACGAAGATTTTGACCTTCGTTACTTTGTTGAAAAGAGCTACGACTTCCCTGAACTTGTAGGACAGTTTGAAAAAGTTTAAAGTTGTTTCTTTTGTGAAATAAAATGGCCGCTCAGGTGTGTAACCGGGGCGGCTTTTTTGTGGTAAAATTAGACCGAATGTGATTGCAAAATTTGAGCGAATGAAAAGTGCTAGATTATTTTAAACTGTCATAGTGTGACCACATTCTGATTATTTTTACAGTGCCTTCATATTTTATATTTTCAACTGTAATTTTTCCGGTATAAACTTGATAAACAAATCTGTGCTGAATATTTATTCTTCTTGAGTACAATCCAGTAAGGTTGCCAACTAGAGTTTCATAAGGTGGCGGATTTTCAAATGGATTTTTTCTTACAACTTCAATCAACTCTTTTGCTTTAACATCTAGCTTTGCAGACTTTAATTTTTTTATGTCCTTTACAGCCTGCTTTTCATATACGATTTGATACATGTGGAATTACCATTTAACATTTTTTTCTGAAACACATTTGTCCAAAGGAGTTTTCATTCCTTTTTTTAATGAGTCAACCATGCCGGGTATAGAATTTAAATAAATTGTTTCTTGAATTGCGTTCCAGTCATCTTCACCTATAAGAACTGCATTTTTTCCTTTGCTGTTTGTAAAAGTTACAGGCTCTGAATTTTCATTTACAAAAGACATGATTTTGAATAGATTTGCCCGTGCTTGTGTTGCGCTTATTGCATCCATATTGTAACCTCTAATAATAATATAATGTACATTATTGCGTACGTCAATTGAAAATAGCGGTGCTGTATTCTTTTTACACTAGCCAGCCATGGAGTGGTGCGAAGCAGTCTAAGACTCTGAAAGAGGCTTGGACCGAGTGACAACGGAGCCACGTAACGGCGGTTACTTCAATCAAGTTGCTCCAAGAAAAGAAAATCAACATTCACATTTAATTGTTATTTCCATAAGAATTCATTATACTTGCGCTACTATGTCAGGATTTTATGATAGTTTTGATGTTGCTGTTATTGGCGGCGGTCATGCGGGAATAGAGGCTGCGCTTGCTTCTGCACGCATGGGTTTGAAAACACTTTTGATTACTCAGACAATTGATTCAATTGGTAGAATGTCTTGCAACCCTTCGATTGGTGGAATTGCAAAAGGAAATATTGTTCGTGAG